>Ga0210408_10000445_pt1 | contig 53555 bp, 48 predicted proteins | sample IncBWH4MmetaG_FD_155471 | JGI IMG/M metagenome (GOLD analysis project Ga0210408, IMG submission 155471) | Forest soil microbial communities from Barre Woods Harvard Forest LTER site, Petersham, Massachusetts, United States - Inc-BW-H-4-M | ecosystem: Environmental > Terrestrial > Soil >...
CACGTGCACGAGTTTCTCGAAATCATCCGCAAAAACGCAGCCCGCATGTCGCGCCTGACCGAAGACCTGCTGACCCTGGCGCGCGTGGAGTCCGGCGAAACCCGCTTCGATGTACAGCCCACCACTCCGGACGAGTTGCTTCACGACGCGGTTGAAAGCTTTCGGGAAATCGCGCGCGCCCAGGGCCTTGAGTTGACGGTGGAAGAAGTGGTCGCCACCGGCGTCAACGCCGACCGCGAGGCGATTCATCAGGTGTTCTCCAACCTGATCGAGAACGCCACCAAATACGCGGCCTCGGGCAGACGCATCGTGCTGGGGGCTCGCGCATCCGAGCGCGGTGTGGAATTTTACGTGCGCGATTTCGGGCCAGGCATTCCCTCCGAACACCTGCCCCGCCTGTTCGAGCGTTTCTATCGTGTGGACAAAGCGCGCTCCCGCGAGTCCGGCGGCACGGGACTCGGCCTGGCGATCGCCAAACACATCGTGCTAGCTCATTCCGGCACCATTCGCGCCGAAAGCGAGTTGAACCACGGGTCGGTGTTTCTGTTCACGTTGCCAGTGGCCTTGATTGCTTGAGCACGGCTTCAGGCTAGACCGCCTGCCCCATTCCCGTTGCAGAATTCACGTCGTTTTAACCAATCTCCAGCAAAAACAACCTATCCTTCCACCTTGGACATCCATCTATATAATCGGCGCCAGCAGCACGATGGAGCCCGGCCGAAGGCCGCACCGCCCCGGAGGAACCCGCGCATGAGTACCGCCACCGTCAAGAGCCCACCGCCCGAACCGGCCTACGGCCACCTGGTGCGGCTTACGGTGCAAGCGTGCCAGGTGGCGAAAGAAGCCGCTGGAGCTGCGGCCGAAGGCATCGCCACCGGCTCCCCTGCCCTGCTGAACTCCCTCCGCCAGCGCGAGAAAGAACTCGACAAGCTCGACATGGAAATTGACGATGGCGTCACCAACGCCATCACCCAGGTCAGCGCCCCTGAAGCCCGGGAACTCCTCGCTTGTATGAAGTTCATGATCGGTTTGGAACGCATCGGCGATCTTCTGCTCAGCTTCGCCAACAGCGCCCAGGCGGCCGGTGGACGCCTGGATCCGCAGGACGTGCGCGACCTGATTCAGATGGCTACGGTTCTCGAAAAAATGCTCACTGACGTAGGCGATTCTTTTTCTACCCGCGACGTGAAAAAGGCCATCGACGTACTCCGCGCCGACGCCGAAATGGACCGTTTGCGAAACATGGTCTTCCTCCGTCACATCGAGAATCCGGAGAACATCGCCCGCCAGGCCAGCCTGCAGGTTATCTTCATGACCCAATCGCTCGAGCGCGCCGGCGACCACGTGAAGAACCTCGCCGAGGAAGTCTGCCACTTCGTCAGCGGCCACACCGTGCGCCACGTCCTGATGGCCTACGACAAGCCGATCGAGCAGCTGTTCATCGACTGGCTGCGAACGCGCGACGACGAGAAGCCCAGGCGTTAGGGACCGGGTGTTGGGTGTCAGATCTTAAAGTCTTGGGTGTCAGGTTTGCGGATGTCAGGTCTTGGGCGGGTTGGGCCTTTGGATCTTCCCCTCGAATTGCAATCTGAAATCTTCCGACCTCGAGGCCTCCCCCACCGCTCGCCAGCTGGTCACCTGCGCGAACTGGAAGACGAATATATCCAGGAAATTCTCGCCGCCACCGGCAACAACAAAACGCAGGCTTCGCGGATTCTCGGCATCCACCCCCCTAGCTCGTGCGACAGCTGAAGAAGGAGCAGGTCGCCGAGTAACCGGCCGCCCCTCCTTGTTCACTCCGTGTCAGTTGGATCGAAAGTGAAATAACAGGAAGCGAATCTCTGCGGGAGGCCGCCGGCGATTCGGCTAGGTCCGCTTCATGCGCTCGTAGTGACGGCGGGCCTTCACGCGGTTGCCGCAGGTTTTCATGTCGCACCATCGGCGGCGGTGGTTCTTGGTGTGGTCGAGGAAGAGCCACGCGCACTGGTCGGAGGCGCAGATGCGCAGGTTGGCGAGTTCGTTAGAGGTGAGCAGATCGGCGGCGGCGCGCGCGATCGCCCAGAGCAGCGAGTCGAGGTAGCTGTCCATCCCGATCCACTTCACCGCAAAGCGGCGGTTCGTGTGCACGATGCGCGAGTGCGCAGCGCTTTCCTGCACAGCAAAGTTCAGCAGCGCGAGCGCATGGTTGGGACTGGCGCGGTGTTCGGCGACCGCCGAAAAGATATCGAACAACGCCTCGCGCAGTCGCACAGCCTGTTGCAACGCGGTCTCGCCACGGCCAGCCACCTCTCGGGCGATCCGGTAGAGCCGGTTGGCCACAAGCTGGGAAAGGACGCCTGTCTCCTCGCCGAAGACCACCAGCTTGGGATAGTCGGAGAGTCGGTCGAGGCGCTCGGGAGTCGCCCGAGAGCTGACGGTGTTGACGAAATCGAGCGCGAGATTTCCGCCGCTAAGATCGAATTGGCGTCCTGGCAAGGGCTGTGTCATCGAAACAATTGTCCGTGTTTCGTCTAACCATCAAAATTATCTTGACCGGTTAGGGCGATGCCAGTTATCATGACGTCTAACCGCCAACACTGGATTCACTGGTTAGAATACCATGATGGACGATCAGGCTATCAAAATTCGCATTTTGCTTCGGAGTGGAGCGCTTAAGAACATCGGCGGCCGGCCGGTAGTCGTGCCGGAGCCAGTGCCGGCTTCGTCCACTGCGGGGCTGGTGGCAGCATTCACGGCCGTTTATCTGATCTGGGGATCGACCTACCTTGCCATTCGTTACGCCGTGGAAACCATACCACCGTTGCTGATGATGGGCCTGCGGCACGTGGTGGCGGGGACGTTGCTGTACGCGTGGGCGCGATGGCGAGGGACGCCGGCCCCGGGGTGGCGAGAATGGGTGCGTCCGGCGGCGATCGGCGCGGTGCTGTTTCTGGGCGGGCACGGCAGCCTGGCGTGGGCGGAGCAACGCGTGCCGTCGGGAATCGCAGCGTTATTGGTGGCGACACTACCGTTGTGGATCGTGGTGCTGGCACGCCTGTGGGGAACGGAACGGCGGTTGAGCGGCCGCACGCTGGCGGGGCTGGTGCTGGGATTCATCGGTGTAGCGGTGTTGTTCGGTCCGGACGCGTGGCGGCACAACGGAGAACTTAACCTGTTGGGCGCGGGCGCGGTACTGCTTGGAACATTCGCGTGGGCGGCGGGCACGATCTACATGCGCAACGTGAAGATGCCGGAGTCGCCGGTGCTGTCGTCGGCGATGCAGATGCTGGCGGGCGGCGCGTCCCTGCTGCTCGCGGCCTGTGTGAGCGGGGAAGCGGGACGGTTTCACTTTGCGGCGGTCGGGGCGCGTTCCTGGCTCGCGCTGCTGTACCTGACCGTCTTCGGATCGATCGTGGCGTTTACGGCTTACACCTGGCTGCACATGGTGGCGTCGCCGTCGCGAGTGGCGACGTATGCGTACGTGAACCCGGTGGTAGCAGTACTGCTGGGATGGGCGCTGGCCTCAGAGCCGATGGGAGGGTTCACGGTGCTGGCCATGGTCGTTATTCTGGGCGGGGTGGCGCTGGTGAATTCGGGACATCGGCACGAGCACGGGCCGCGGCGGGGGCAGGTTAAGGTCCTCCAAGACGTAGTGAACGATACTTGGTGTGGTACCCAGCGGAAAGGACAACGGCGGCAATCGATTTCAGAGGGCTGCTCACCCCCCAGCGCCAACGATCATCAGCGAAGTCCGAAAAGGCATGCGTAACCAGTCCTCTTGTTCGGCGCGTGACCACCAAAGCAGCGCCGTATTGACTGAGGGTGCTGGAATTCCGGGCAGCTTGGGCTTCAAGTGAAAAGATGCTTTCGACACAATGCTGCGCGAGTTTTGCGGGACACGTCCAAATGGAAAAAGTACGGTTCGGCGCGAATCCGAAAACAGGCCTGCCGGGCCACCTGGCGGAAGCTACTTCGTAAATCGGGTGAAGTGGTGATTCGAGATCGTCGTGATTCGTCCAAAGGCTCATGCAGGCCGGAACGGTGATAATCGCGGTACCGTCCGGACTGAGAAGGTTTCGGTACGTGCTTGAGCGCATCGACTGGATTAGGAAGATGCTCGAGGGCATCCAACATTAAGATCAGGGAATGGCGTTTTCGCGGTTGAAAACTCGCGTCGAAGGGACAGCCATGGATGCGGGCGCGATGGGGCTTGCTCTCGCTTGCGAGCTCTGCGCTTCCCTTGGCCAGTTCATTCGGTATTGAACGTCATGAATCGGACGGCAGAGTGCGGATTCTTATCGTGCGTCTAAGCGTCCAGCCCAGTCCGCATGCAACCCGCTAATAGAGCCGGAAATTCATTTCTATCTGGAGTAACACCGGAACCGGCTGGCCGTCCCTGGTGGCGGGCTCGAACTTCCATTGGCCCAATGCCTTGACCGCTTGCTCATCGAGTCCGTACCCGAGGGGTTGGAGGATATGAATGTTGTGCGTGAGGCCGTCAGTGCCCACGACGGTTTCGAGGATCACGGTGCCATTCTTTTTCTTCTTGCGGGCCTTGTCGGAGTACTCCGGGTCGGGAGTGTAAATGGGGTGCGGCGCGGTGGCGCACGGTTGAGGATTCTTCTTCGAGCACACTTTCAGGGGTAGCGAGTCGGGTGGCGCGGAAGAAGGATGGTCCTGTGCGGACACGAACACTGCGGCGGAGAGCAGGGCCGAGAGGCCCATCGCTCGGCATGGGATTCTGACCAAGTACCGCATGAGTTTTACCGCGACGAGTGTACTCCAGTCATTCGTTGGGAGCGAATGTGCGGGCCACCGGCGAATTAGTGACCGCCCGCCAAGCGCTGGTTCAATTTTCGGAAGCCGACGGCAGAGCCGAATCCGAAAAGGGCGACAGCAATTCCGACTAGGACTGCCTCCCAGTGGTGCCCGAACAGATATACAAGAACGGAAACGACGTCCCAACCAACCTGTCCGTTATTGCCATGAGGACGCGCGACAGTTGCGAAGAGAAATAACGAGAGGACCAGTGCCACCAGCGCAGCAAAGATCGTCAACAGTCCGCTGGCGAAACTTCCCAAGAACAGAAGCACGCGCCGCATGGTCGGATTGTACTGCGAGTCGGCTCATGGAGGTCGTAGCGTCCAGCTCACCGGTCTGGAGCATTGGCCCAAAAACCGGGGCGGCCGTCCCTACGTGGCGTGCGGCGACCCGCGGAAATCACGAAACGGACACTTCGCGCGCATCTTCTGGCCCGCAAACGTGCCGGTCGAACTGTTGCTGAAGGTAATCCTGCGCGTCTTTGGTGCGAGCGAGCATAGAAAGGGGAACTCGGAATTCGCGCTGGCACTGGGTACAGACGGCGATTGCCGGAGTGACGGTCAGCCATTTCGTGACTCGCAGAATCCGCGGCTTCATGGATTCAGTTTCCCACAGTCGCTTGCCGAGGGCGATCCGGGCCTGTGGATATTCCAGAGACGCGAGGATCTGCGCGATGAAAAAACGGGTTGACATTCCCCCAGCGCATGCTTCAATGTCGACATCGCTCACTTCCCAGTCCTGTCGCGGCGTTCCGGGCCGTGCGGGCATGGTCTGCAGTTGAAGGCCGGCGCTCTGATCGCTAAGGCCGCAACGCTTGCCGGAACAGGAACCCTGGCGACCGTATTTCCAGCCAAGCAAGATGAACCACGGCAGTTAATCCCCGCGCGAGCTTTGTGCGCGGACAAGTTACCTGTCTTCCGTACGCTGTCCTGCAGGACATGTACTTTCGATTGGAAATGGGTTGGTAATCTGTGGATGATGCCCTTCGGGTTCCGCAGTATGCTCGTGCCGTGCCCAGGCTTCGCCATCCCGTCTTATTCATAGGTCTGTTCACGCTGCTGGCGTCGACCGGGCTGACCCGGGAGCAATATCATGCGTCTGCGACACCGCACGCCCAGAGCGAGGGAGAGAAGTGGGCGGAGAACACGCTGAACACGCTGTCGCCGGAAGAGAAAGTCGGGCAGGTGTTCATGATCCGGCTGCGGGTGGAATTCATGCACGGCCGGAGCCCCGATTACCTCGAGCTGCGCAACAACATCCGCAAATACCATATCGGGTCGCTGGCTATGACGGTACCGGCGGAGGGACGGGCACGCCATAGAAACCGGCGCTATGAGACGGTTTCGCTGCTCAACGAATTGCAGTCGGAAGGAAAGCTGCCGCTGTTGATCGCCGGGGATTTTGAGCGGGGCGTGCTGCCGGCGCGTCTGTTCGGAACGACGGTGTTTCCGCACGCGATGGCGTTCGGAGCGGCGAGGAACCTGGAGTACGCCGAGGAGTTCGGCCGCATCACGGCGCAGGAGAGCCGGGCGCTCGGCGTGCACTGGAACCTGTTCCCGGTGGCGGATGTGAATTCGAATCCGGCGAACCCGATCATCGGGACGCGGGCGTTTGGTCAGAATCCGCAAGCCGTGGGCGACCTGGTGGCCGCCTACATCCGCGGGGCGCGGGCGAACGGAATGCTGACGACCGCCAAGCACTTCCCGGGTCACGGCAATACCGCCGTCGACTCGCATGTGGCGGTGCCCAGCGTGGACGAAAACCTGGAGCAGCTGCGCGCCGTCGACCTGCCTCCGTTTCAGAAAGCGATCGACGCCGGAGTGGACGCGGTGATGACCGCGCACGTGCGGGTGCCGACTCTCGATCCTGACCCGAGCCGGGTGGCGACGACTTCACCGGCCATTGTGACGGGCCTGCTGAAGAACCAGATGGGGTTCCGGGGCATTGTGGTTACGGATGCGTTAGATATGGCCGGGCTGGGGAGCCGGTACGTGGCGAATACGGGACGCGCGGCGGTAGACGCATTCAAGGCAGGAAATGATGTGCTCACCATGCCGGCCGATCTGGATGCAAGCTACCGGGCGATGCTAGACGCAGTGCGCACGGGAGAGATTTCGAAAGAACGGCTGGATGCGTCCGTCCTGAAAATCCTTGAGGCGAAAGCAGCGCTGGGCCTGGAGAAGAACCGGCTGGTGGATGTGACTGCGATCGCCAGGCTGGTGGGAAATCCGGAGAACCTCGCAGAGGGCCAGCGGATTTCGGATGCTTCGGTCACGCTGGTGCGGGATAACGGCCAGCTGCTTCCGTTGAGAGACGGCCGGCCGGACAAGAACTTGCTGGTGTTGTATCGGCGAGTACAGCCCTGGCACGGCTTGGCGGTCGTGATTCTCTGTGACAGTCTGCGCGCGGATGACGGGCGGGTGCTGGAGCGCCAGATACGGGAGCGGGCGCCAGATGCGAGGGTGATGTACGTGGATCCCCGAGTGGCGGCGGCCCGGTCGGACGGAGTGCTGAAGATCGTGGAACAGGCACAGCAGGTGGTCGTTGCCGTGTACGTCGTTCCTTCCGCAGCGCGGACCAGGACGGTGGCGCGGGGGCAGAAGAATTCTGCGTCTTTGCCGGACTCGACGGCGGCGCTGCTGGACCGGATTCTGGCCCGCGATCCGGCGAAGACGGCGGTGCTGGCCATGGGAACTCCGTACCTGACGGAGGACTTCCCTGGGATTCAGAACTACATCTGCACCTTCTCGAATGCGACGGTGTCGGAGATCAGCGCCGTGCGCGCTTTGTTTGGAGAAATTCCAATCCCGGGGCATCTGCCGGTGAACATTCCCGGAGCGGTCGTTTCCGCTGTGCAAAAGCATCCACCGGCTGGACTTTCGCATGTGGGATCGCCGGACACATATTCCCAAGGGACGAACTGGTTGGTGCGGGCTACGCAGTTCCCGTGATTCTCCTGAGCTCTCCTTAGCAAATCGCGCTTCAATCCCGATATTCACAAGGCGGGCCGGATAGGGATTTGTAGCAGAAGATTCGGCAAGGGCCCGTGGTATGGCCAGCAGACATGGGGTCCTTCAACTTCGTTCGGCTAATCGCCTCTCAAGATGACAAACTAGGGGGGGAGGGCTACGCGCGCCCGCGGATTTTGGCGGCCCACCAGCGCATGCCGACAAAGAGGAAGCGCCAATCGGAGAAGAACTCGGGTGGCTTGCCTTCGAAGGCGTGGCCGACGAACTGGAATACCCAGCCCGCCAGGAAGAGTCCGAGGGCAAGAGTCCAGAGGCGGTGAAGAAAGATGGAACCGGCGAGCACCGCGACGGAGAGCACGATCAGCGGGATTCCCACGGTGTGACAGGCGCGATTGACAGGGTTCTGGTGGCTGGTGGAGTACTGCGCGATCCAGTCCTCCCAGGAGCGGTTACCGAGCATGGGCGCAACCTCTCGGGGAGCATAGGACGGCGGCGCGAGCGACGTCAAGTTAGCGCGTAACTGGCGTCGGGGACCGACTGCCTGGTTGCAGGATGACGAAAGGTCCTCCCTGATCCCTCATGCGCCCTCGACTTCCCGTCGATGAGACCCTTGAAGGGAATCTCTTCGCGGTGATCTATCTGGAGATTTTGCCCAAGAATGAACCGGCGCTCGGGGGTGGATGGCGAGGCTGCGCAGGCGTAGGGGGAGGTTTCCGAGGGTTCGAGTTTCGAGTTCAGGTCTCAGGCCTCAGGTTCCAGGTTTCAACGCTTCAAGGTTTCAAGGCTCTTAGCTTGGACGTTCGGGGGCTGAGTTTGCGAATGTTCCACGTGGCACGTCGTGTGGAAACCCTATGGAAATTGGGGGACTATTTCTGAGTGTGTTCCTATTTCGGGAACAGGGTTTGGCGCTGCTTCCAACCGTCCCCGTGAACTTCCAAGGCATCGCAACGGGCATTCACGATTGGGTTGGGTAAATTAAGAGCAAGAGCGTCGTGGAATCTCTGCGCGTTGGGAAAAAGCCCTTCCATTCTTCATTCAATTTGAAACACAACTTTAACCTCCTATTGATCTCGTAGTAACACAACCTTCCTAGAATTCCGGATCAATCCTTACCTGACCCCAGTAGTCAGTCCTGGCAGGGCGACGCATTGGGCGTCGCGATCCGCCTTTCCTCGGAGGTTTTATGCGACACGAGAGATCTTGGCAGCGAGCCGGTGAGTGGATCTGGATCGTGGGCGCGGTTCTGGTTGCCTGCACTATTGCGACTCCGAGCTTGGCCCAAGGCGGCAAAGGGACGATCAGCGGGCGCGTGTTGGATGCGTCGGGAGCAGTGCTGCAAGGTGCGCAAGTGGAAATCCTGCAGCGGGTGGGTTACGTAGTGTCGAACAGCCAGGGTGAGTTTAATCTTACGGATCTGGCACCGGGTAGTTACACGGTAAAGGTGTCCTACGTCGGGTTCACGCCCTTCAGCCAGGACGTGACAGTGGTGCTGGGGCAGGTGGCGCGGATGGACGCAACCCTCAGGATAGCGGCAACTGGGGAAGAGGTGACGGTCTACGGGGGACGGGAATCGGGCGAGGTGGAGGCGATCAACCGGGAGCGCACCTCGGACAACATTCTGCAGGTGTTGCCGGTTGAAATCATCACCAGCCTGCCCAACACGAATATTGCGGACGCGCTGGGGCGGCTGCCGAGCGTTACGCTGGAACGCGACGAGGGCGAAGGCAAGTACGTGCAGATCCGCGGGCTGGAGCCTCGATTGAGCAACGTGACAATTGACAGGGCGAACGTCCCCTCGCCGGAATCTGGAGTGCGTCAGATCAAGCTGGATGTCATTCCGGCGAACCTGGTGGATTCGGTGGAGATCAACAAAACGCTCTCCGCGAATCAGGACGGAGACGCGATTGGCGGATCAGTGAATCTCGTCACCAAGACCGCTGGAGAAAAACCGACGCTGTACCTAAACGGCTTGGGGGGATACACGCCGATCATCGGGGGGCGTTCGCTGTACGAGATGGACGGTACGATCGGGAAGCGGTTCGGAGCGAGCAAGCGGCTGGGAGTCATTTTCGGAGGAAGCTACGACTGGAACGGACGAGGGATTGACGACCTCGAACCGGTGCCACAGGCCGTTTTGTGCAGTCCGGGACCGCAGGGCTGCAACGAGGCGTTTGATCCAGCCACGGCGACGAACGTTGCCACCTGGGGGACGGAAGACATCCGCGAATACCGGTACTACCGCACGCGCCACGGGTTTACGGGTGCCGTCGATTACAAACTGGGGGATATTTCGGGAGTCTATGTGCGGTTCCTGTACTCGCATTTCAACAATTTTGGCGACCGCTGGGCGTATACGCCCACCATCAATACATTCGAGACGCCGACGCAAGGCAGCACCGACGGAAACATGACCTTCAATGCTCAGATTCGACGTCCCGTGGAAGTGATTGGAAGTTTGACGGCCGGCGGGAAGCACGTGTGGACACGCTGGGTCCTGGCCTACGATTTGTCGGTGGCGCGGTCCAGCTCCGAGGATCACGGATACTCTTCCGCTGACTTCGCGCCGGCGTCGGCGAGCGATCCGCTCAACAACGTGACCTTTACAGTCGATACCAGCTCGCCGCTCCGACCGAAACTGGTGGCGCAGAATGGAGCGCCCATCTACGATCCGAGCCATTACAACTTGATGGATCTGGATGTTGGCCAGAATTACAGTCCACAGCTGAACCTGCAGGCAGGTTTCTCAGCTGCCAGGAACTACAACGCAGGCGGTCACTTTGGCACGTTCGAGTTTGGAGCCAAGGTGAGAAACGCGCACAAGTTCGAAGATGCGCGAGACCCGGTTTACGACTCTGTTGACCTTCCGGGAATGACTGCATTCCTGGGAACCTTCACGAACCCGGACTACTACGACAAGCACTACACACTTGGGCCCACCGTGGATTACAGCAAGGTCACAGCCTACTTTAAGGCCCATGGCAACGACTCGAACTTCTTCACGCAGGACGTACCGTCGACCGCGCAGAACTCGTTTCCCAACAATTTCAACCTGGTGGAGCGGATCTCGGCCGGGTATGCAATGAACACGCTGGATTTCGGGCAAGTGCGGCTGCAGACCGGCCTTCGTTTTGAAGGCACCAACGAAAGCGTGCTGGGCTACCAGGTGCTCTTCGACTCGAACGGAAACCTGTGCACCGCGAATTCGACCGACCCGGCGTGCCCGGCGAATATCACCAGCCCGGTGCTGCCGCAGTCGAAAAAGTACTCCTACCTGGACGTGCTGCCGAGCGTGCAAGTTCGCTTTCGGCTGCCCCACGATGCAGGCATTCGCGCGGTATACGGCCGGGGCATCTCGCGGCCGAACTATGGGGACCTGCCGCCGACGTTCTCGGCCTATGGCAACAACAATGAGGTCGACATCGGGAATCCGAACCTGAAGCCCTCGCGCGCGAACGACTACGACTTGCTCTACGAGCAGTACTTAAAACCATTTGGAATGCTGCAGGGCGGGTTTTTCTTCAAGCAGCTGTCGGATCCGATCTACGAGTCGGTGAAGAGCCTGCTGACGCCCGAGCTGGCTCAGCAGTACGGGCTCAATCCGAACTCCATTTACGTGCAGAACGGCTACGACCTGTCGCGGCCAGTCAACGGAAAGAGCGCGACGGTATACGGGTTTGAGCTTGCCTACCAGCAGCACCTGACATTCCTACCGGGGCCACTGGCCGGAATCGGCCTTTCGGCAAACTATGGGTATACCCATTCGTCGACAACCGGCGTGCCGCTGCGCACGGATACGCCCGCGCTCCAACGACAGGCGCCGAACACGTGGAACGTCAGTCCAACGTACGATCGGTGGCGGATATCCGCGCGGCTGGGCATCTCCCACAACGACGCTAACATCTTTAGCTACGCATACCAGAACCTGAACTCAGACGGGTCAGCGAACCCCGTGCCGCTCGGCATCAAGGGACCGGGTGGAGATACCTATCTCTACGCGCATACGCAGGTGGATGCGCAGGCAAGTTTCCGGATGTATCGTGGGCTGCACCTGACGGTCGCGGGCCTAAATCTGACCAACCAAGTATTCGGCTTCTATAACGGTAGCGGGATCTATCCTATCCAGCGCGAGTACTACAAGACGAGCTACATGTTCGGGCTGCGGTATACGCTGTCGAACGAGCCGAAGTGAGGATGATATTGCTTCCGTCGGCCTCCGGCGAAACGATTGATCGCGAGAGTTCAGGGAAACTTCAGACTGTTTGGGTAGAGTTGCGCACGAGGTTGGGTGCATGAAGCAAGGGTTACTTGCGGGCGCCGCGTCTTTCTTTCTGGTGGCGCTGGTTGCCGCGGCGGTGGGTGGCGACGGGACAAAAAGCGCAATAGGACCTAGCGCGGCAAAGCACTCGAAGGCAGAGGCACAGAGCGATCCAGTCCTCGTGGGGGCGGGGGACATCGCGAGTTGTGATGACCTGGCGGGGGCGGAGGCGACCGCGAAACTGATCGAGAAGATACCGGGAACGGTGTTTGCGGCAGGGGATCTGGCGTATCCGGACGGATCGGACGAGCAGTTCGCCAAGTGCTACGGACCCACATGGGGACGGTTCAAGGACCGGACGCGGCCCGCGCCGGGGAATCACGAGTATCACAGGAGTGGTGCGTCGGGGTATGCGCGCTACTTTGGCGCGGCTGCGGGCGATCCCGACAAGGGGTACTACAGCTACGAGCTCGGGACGTGGCACATCGTGGTGTTGAACAGCGAATGCGGGGAGGTAGGCGGTTGCGAGGCCGCATCGCCGCAGGGTAAGTGGCTGCGCCGGGACCTGGCCCAGCACGTCGTACCTTGCACGCTGGCTTACTTTCATAAGCCGCTGTTCAGTTCGGGGGGCAAGCACGGGAACGATCCTGAAATGAAACCGCTCTGGGACGCTCTGTATGACGCGGGGGCCGATGTAATCCTGAACGGACACGATCACAGCTACGAGCGTTTCGCGCCGCAGGATCCGGAAGGACATGCAGACGCCAAACGCGGGATCCGGGAGTTCGTGGTGGGTTCGGGGGGCAAGAATTCGCACCGGAAGATGGGCGAGGCCAAGGCCAACAGCGAGGTGCGGAACGACGACACCTTTGGAGTGCTGAAACTCATTTTGCACGCAACCGGATACGACTGGGAATTCGTGCCGGAGGCGGGCAAGACGTTTACCGACTCGGGCAGCGGCAGCTGCCATTAGAAAACAACTCACAATAACGAGGGGGGACTGCCCCCGCTCTGAGAGCTCAAGCCCTCGGCCAGGTGGGCTTTAGCGGCACGGGTGCAGCGGTGCCTGCAAAAAACTGGCACTAAGAACGTTTCTGCATCAAGCATGACGCCCGTGATAGAAGCAGGACCCCTGCCAAAGCAACAATTCCGGGACTAGAACTCTTGGGATGCCCAACGGCCAGAGCGTTCACAGAGCGTGGGGTTTCAATTGAAGTCTCCGATCGCAGTCGCAGTTCTTGGCGGCGCACTCACCGGTCTATTCCTCGGGCTGGGGACTTACACGTTTCTGTGCGCCAAGGGGTATTCCTACCTCACCAACAATCCGGCGGCCTGCGCCAACTGCCAACCACTGTCACACGCCCGGGACAGTTCATGATCGATTGGTGATGTCGGAGGACTCGATGGGTTTCCACGCGCCGCCGGAGGCCATGCGGATTCTGGGGGACGCCATCAACCTCTGCCGGCTGGGACGTTGAGTCTGCAATGGGGGGCTGGCGCCGAGTCATAGCCCCTCGAATACTGCGGGGGTCGGGGCGCCGGTTGAGGTCAACGTGGAGGGAGATCAGCGAGCGCGGGCGAGACGCCCTCGCGACAGCCGGCAATATGCCGGCGCCACTCATCGGCGCGGCGATGGGCTCATGTGATTGCCGCTTCGCTGAACCGCGATTTATGAGGCCGGGGCGAGTCCGATGCGGCGGATGAGGCTCTGGAAGCGGGGATCGGGCCGGAGGGTGTCTACCATGGGCTCGACGTTGAGGAGGGTGAGGCCGTCGGCGCGCTCCTCGTACGCTTTCTCCAGCCACTCGAAGGCGGCTTCGGGTTCGCCGGTTGCGGCGTAGAGGGTTCCGATATAAGTGGCGGGGATGTAGCGCTGGCTAGTCTGGGCACGGAGCAGCTTGAGAACGGCGCGAGCTTGGCGCTTGCGTCCTGCCACGGCGTGGACTAGGCCGGCGCCCATCGCCGTAAGCGGGATTTTGTCAAAGTTCTCGCCAATCTTTTTCAGGATCGCGCCCGCCTTGGCCAAAGCGCCTTTGCGGGCGTGGGCGCGCGCGAGCAGGTAGTGGAGCAGGAAGTAGGTGGAGTCGAGTTCCATGGCTTCCCGGCATTCGCGGATGCAGTGGTCGTACTCGCGCGCGAAATAGAACGCTGCGGCGCGGGTAGCGCGGATTACGACTAGCAGGTGCGGATCGGTTTCGCGGGCAGTCTGCTGGGCGCGCTGAACTTCGGCGAGAGCTTCTTCCCTTCTCGACAACGATAGCAGGAGCCAGGCGTAGCGCAGGCGGGCGCCAGGGTAGTCGGGATTCAGCTCCAGGGCCTTCTGGTATTCCTGTTCGGCCCCTTTCCAATTCCAATCATAGTGATGGCGAACAACTGCCAGGGCGGCGTGGGCCTCGGGAAGACTCGGGTCGAGTTCGAGCGCCCTAGCGGCGGCGGCTTGCGCTTTCGGCATGGCCTCGCGGGGCGGAAGAACGTCGAAGGGGACCATCGCGAGCAGCGCCAGCGCGTGCGAGAGGCTGGCGTAAGCCAGCGGGTAGCCGGGGTCCTTTTCAATCGCGCGCTCGAACCATGTGACGGATTGGGCGATGGCTTCCGGGTGGGGTCGGCTGATGTGGTAGCGGCCGCGGAGGTAGTCGTCGTAGGCGGCTGGGTCTAGAGCGCGGCGAACGCTAAGCTGGGCCTGGGTTTGCGGACTCAGCGCGAGGTGGATTTCGTTGGCGATGGCGCCGGCGACTTCGCTCTGTAACGCGAGCGCATTGCTGAGATCGCGATCGTAGGTTTGGGCCCAGCGATGGGTCTGGTCTCTGGCTTGAATGAGCTGCGCGCTGACGCGGACGCCAGTGCCTTCGCGGCGGATGCTTCCTTCTACTAGGTAATCGACCTTGAGCTCGCGGGCTATGCGGTCGGGACGCTGGCGGGTTCCCTTGTAGTGCATGGCGGTGGCACGTGCGATCACGGCGAGCTGCTCGGGGCGAAGGCGGGCCAGTTGCGTGATCATTTCTTCGGTGAAGCCGTCGGCGAGGTAGTCCTGCGTGGGGTCACCACTTAGATTCTCGAAAGGCAGGACGAGGAGGCGGGTCTTACGGGCGGGCGGCTGCGACGCGGCCATAGCGCGCGGCGTGGGCCCGTCCTGATCGAGGTCGGCGCTGCGGGATTTCCACCATGCCGAGACTTCTGCTTTCAGCGCGAAGACGGAACCCAGCTTACGATGCTGATGGCGGCGGACAGGAAGACCCTCAGTCGCCTCCCAGCGCTGGACGGTGCGGACACCACGATTGAGGAAGACGGCAATTTCTTTCCAGGAGTCGAGCCGATCTTGGGAGAAGTCGGTCATGGTTGATGTGAGATTTAGGGATGCCTCGTATCCGAACCGCAGCAGCTAAGAAGATAACAAATTCTTATGCAGCCTCTTGGCTGTCCCGGCGGGCGCTGCCGACGCGAACATGGCGACGACAGCGGCGGTGGAGTCACGGGGATGGGTACTTTGGCACCTGTGTACATGCTGAATTGTCCCGACTCGCCAGTGAAAAATAACGTGGGCGGTAGGGGAGGCCGTGCAGGCCGCGGTGGCTCCGGGGGAATTGGTTCGCCCAACGGTCGGAGCGGGAACGACGGCCACAGTGGGCGGGACGGTTGGAGTGGACCGGCTGGGGAGGGGTGGAACCATCACGGTGACGTACGATCCCCAAGCCCAATCTTTCCTGGGTGCGATCCACCTCGCCAACCAGAACGGACCTCCCCCCGGCATTCAAGGAAGAACCAGTGGCCCCCCTCGGGTGAGCCTAGCCAACCATTGCGACGCTTGGCCAGCCTGAGACACGACCCTAGTTCGCGATGCGGAACTCGACGGCCACGGTGGTCTCTACGGTCGCGGGCTGGCCATTGACGACGTAGGGTTCGTAACGCCACCAGCGCACGGCGTCCAGGGCGGCGAGTGAGAGGACTTCGGGGCCGCTCACAACCTTAAGCTGGGTCACCGCACCGTCCCCGTTCACCACGGCGTCGAGCACGACCGTGCCTTGCACGGCCGCGCGACGAGCGTTCTCGGGATACTCGGGCATCACCTTGTGGGTGATGCGCTGCTGCATGGTCTCAGCGGGGACTTGCAGCTGCGGCTTCGCGAATACGACTTCTTTTGCCGGGACCTGCGCTTCCAACTCCGTCCAGCCTTGCTGCCAGCGCCACCATCCCAAGAGGGCGACGATCACGAGCATAGTGGCACCAAAGACGGGGACGCGCCGGAAGCTGAAGGTGGTGTTCGTGTCCCCATAGCTCTCGAGGCTGGAGAAGGGCGTGGGGCTGGCGGCCACGTCTTCCGACGTGGCGGGTGACGACGTGAGGGTCGAAGGAGCGGTGTGGGACCTGGGGGCCACTAAGAGGACGTCGACTTCGCGGCGGGTCCAGTAACGGATCGTCGACTGCTGTTCGTCGGACAAGCGCAGAAACTGGAGGCCAAAACGACTCTCGTGCTGATAACGCACCACGGCCGTGGCTCGCACCGGGGTGGTCATGTGCGGAAGCAGGAACTCGACGCGGACGGCCTCGCCCAGCAGAAGTTGGGAGGCGACGACCACTCCGAGCCCGCCTTCGCCGATCTCGTGGGTGTGTCCGGGAATGCTGTCAGGCACGCCGGAGCGCAAGACGGTGAGCGCCGCGGGTACGACGAGCTTGTAGCGCGGCACTTTTCGCGTGGAGGCGAACTTGGACGCGAGAGCTGGAGCAGTGCCGGCGCTCATCGGCGGGATTCCCCTTGACGGGGCAAGTCATTCGGCGCGCCCGGCGCGAACGCGGATTGAGGCGTCGATGGGAGATAGAGCTGGCGCATGGCCGGCACAATGGGACCTCGCGGTCAGCGTATCGTTGCACTCGGGCTTGTGCAACGTTACCCCCGTAACCAGCGACGGACTGCGCTGCGCCATTGTGCGCCACGCTATTCGCGACGCGGGTTGTCGCTTGGCTGCGACCGGGCAGGGCGCTACGGTCACCTGGTATTTCTCAAGGAGGCTTTATGCAGCGATGGATCGTGGTACCTGGCTTGGTGGCAGGTCTGTGGTTGGGCAGCTCGGCGCAGACATTTCGGGAGAACGCCAAACTGGAACGGTGCCTCGCGGACACTTCATCCGGACAGCTTCAGACGGAGGTGCGCCCGGCTGTGACCGTACCGGCGGGGACGCGGGTACTGATGACGCTGTCGAGCCCGTTGCACACAACCTCGGCGCAGAAGGGAGCGGGACTGTATCTGCTGACCACCTGGCCGGTGGTCGAGAACGACACGGTGGTCATCCCGGCATGCACCAGGGTTATGGGTGTCGTCGAACAGGATCGGCGACCAGGGCGCGTGCAGGGGCGGGCGCAGTTTCGCTTTCGTTTCACCAGCCTGATACTGCCGAATGACCACGTGGTTAGGATTCTGGCCGGGTTAGGGAGCTTGCCGGGGGACGCAAAGAATCGGACGCGGGATGCTGAGGGCACGATCGAGCCAGTGGATCAGATCGACCGTGACGTGTACACCGTGGCGAAAGGAGTGGTGGCTGGGGGTCTGGCGGGAGCGATCACCCGGCGGGGCCGAGCGGCCGGGGCTGGGATGGGAATCGGAGGCGGGTTGGCGCTGGGCAAGGTGCTATTCACGCGCGGCGACGAGATTCGTCTCCCCCAGGGAACCAAAGTGGAGATGGTGCTGCAGCAGGCCGTCGTGATCGACCGGCAGTAGCAATTGAGCGCTGGCGTTTCTGCCGGCGTGGCCAGCTTAGAGAAGAACGATGGTGATGCCGCGGTTGCCACGTCCGAGGTCGGGATCGTGTTTGAGAGCTGGGTGGCGTTTCAGGAGGTCCCAGGCTTGCGAGTCGTAGGCGGTCCAGTTCTCGCCGAAAATGAAGCCGCGGACGGCCCCTTGATCCTCAAGCTCACGCAGACGCTTCTGCGCGGCGATGCGGATGTCGCCTCCGGCGCCGGTGGAACCGTAGCCGTGAATCAGCTTCACGACCGGGTCGCGCTGTTGGCGAGCGCGGGCGAGTTCCCGCTCGAGTTGCGCCAGTGCATCGCGCACCAGCGGCATGCTGGATTCGAGGTTGATGGTCGGGATGCCCGACGGGCGACCGGCTTTCGGGCGCGGTGTCATTAGACGATGGCCTGACCTCGCGGCAAAGGTGGGCGGGCAGAGCCGTTTCTTTCGCCCTCCGGGGCTTGATCGTGTTTGCCACGCTAACCCACAGCTTACGCTATGGGCTACCTTCTTACGTGGCTCCGCGCCTGAGCCGGGGCTTAGGCCGCTCCGCGGCTCGGTTGGGGTATACGCCGCGTTTGGGTGTGGAGTTCGGCATTTCCCACGGCGAAACCCGGTCTATCGCACTTTCTGCCACAAATGATCGCGCCATCCCTGGGGCAAGGCCTCGACGCTGACGGCCCGGCGCAGAAGCCCGGCGTCGTCGGAGTCTCCGTAGTAGAGGTGATTGATGTCGTCTACCGAGACGGCGGCGGGATCGCGGTGGACGATTTCCACAGGCGCGCCGGCAGCGAGTTGGCCTTCTTCAACGACGGCGAAGTAGAAGCCCGAGGTGTGGCTGGCGATGAAGCGCTCGATCATGTCGTCACGGTCGAAGCGGATGGTGAGTTTGTAACAGGGCACGCGGGGCTGCGTGACTACCAGCAGGACGGTGCCGATGCGGAGCTTGTCTCCGATGTGCAGCGCGTCTTCGAGTAGGCCTTCAGTGGTGAGGTTCTCACCAAAGCTGCCCCAGGGGAGCTCGATTTTGGGGAGTTCGTTGCGCCAGTAGGCGTAGTGCTCCGACGGGTAGGCGTAAATGGCCTTGTTCGGTCCGCCGTGGACGGTGAGGTCGGACTGCTGGTCTCCGCGCAGGTTCAGTTTCTTCGCCTCGACGGGGCCCGCGACCGGGTGCTTGAAGATAGAGGTCGTAACCTGCGTGTGTTTCCAGATCACTTCCCTGGGCCGGCCTACGTTGACCGAGATCAGTTTCATGGAGGGCATGAGGATCAGATTCAGGCGGGGCGGGGTTTGATTCGAACATCGTGGGGTGAGAAAAGAAGCGGGATCGGTGGCCTGTGACATACTCTCTAACCTCCTGGCTTTCATCGAATCACACTGGGTGGCGGGGGAGGTTTCGTGGGCGCTGAATTCTACGACGCGATTGTGCTGGGCTCGGGACAGGCTGGGACGCCGCTGTGCCGGGCGCTGGCGGAGGCGGGCATGCACACGGCCCTAGTGGAGCGGGAGCATGTCGGCGGAACTTGCGTGAATGAGGGTTGCACGCCGACTAAAACGATGGTGGCCAGCGCACGGGTGGCGTATCTGGCGCGGCGCGGGGCGGACTTCGGAGTGCGGGCGGGGCCAGTCACGGTGGACTTGAAGCGGGTACGGCAGCGCAAGCGGGATATTGTGAACCGCTTTCGGAACGGAAGCCAGGCCCGGATCGAGAAGACTGCGAATCTGGATTTGATCTTTGGGACGGCTCGCTTCACGGGGCCGAAGATCTTGCTGGTGCGCGGGCAGGATGGAGGCGAGCGGACGCTTACTGCCGAGAAGATCTTCATTGATGCAGGAACGCGGCCTCTGCGGCCGACGCTGGATGGGCTGGAGGGGGTTCCGTTTCTCGACAATGCTTCCATCATGGAGTTGGATGCGGTGCCTGAGCACTTACTGGTGCTGGGTGGCGGATACATCGGGCTGGAGTTTGTACAGATGTTTCGGCGATTTGGTAGCCGGGTGACGCTGGTGCAGTCGGCCGCCCAGTTGCTCGCGCGAGAGGATGCGGATGTCGCGCAGGAGGTGGCGAAGATTCTGCAGCAGGATGGCATTGATGTGCTGCTGAGCACGCGGGCGGAGCGAGTGAATTTGGTGAAGGGGCGGATTCGGTTGGAGGTCAGTGCCGGGGTACAGAAGAAGACGATCGAGGGTTCCCATTTGCTGGTGGCCATCGGGCGCACCCCGAACTCAGATTCTTTGAACCTGACGGCAGCGGGGATCAAGACCGACACCAAGGGGTTCATCAAAACCAATAACCGGCTCGAGACAAATGTTGCGGGCGTTTATGCGCTGGGCGACATTAAGGGCGGGCCGGCCTTCACGCATATCTCTTACGACGATTTTCGCATCGTTCGCTCGAATGTGATCGATAAGAAGAATGTCAACATCGATGGGCGCATGGTGCCGTACGTGTTGTTCCTCGACCCGCAATTGGGGCATATTGGGCTGAATGAAGCACAGGCGCGGAAGCTGGGACGGACCATTCGCGTGGCCAAGATGCCGATGAACCATGTGGCCCGGGCGCTCGAAATGGATGAGAACCGCGGGTTCATGAAAGCGATCGTCGATGCGGAGACGGAGCAGATCCTGGGAGCTACGGTGCTGGGGATCGAGGGTGGAGAGCTGATGGCGGTGTTTCAGACCGCGATGATGGGAAAAATTCCGTACACGGCTTTGCGCGAAGGGATCTTTGCGCATCCTACGCTAGCCGAAAGTTTGAATAATTTGTTTGGATCGTGGGTGGAGTGACGGGTGGGGTGCGCGAACGCTGGGCCCCGCTCGATGCGCGAACTGATCTTTGTGCGTGACCGCTTGCGGCGGTTTGGTGAAAATGGCGATACTACGTCATCAACCGAGCCCGTAGATGGTTGAAGACTCCGATGTACCATGTACCGAACTTGACCGTTTGTTTCAAGTAGGAGGTCATTCTGATGCTGCTTCGTATCGCCGCCGCATTAGTCGCCATGTGCACGCTTCTTACTGCGCACACCGCCCCCTCGCCCGCGCAGCCAGCCCCTCAACCTGGACAACCCGCTCCCGACTTCACCCTTGCGGACTCCACCGGCTCACCGATCAAATTATCCGCCTACAAAGGGAAAGTAGTTCTGCTCGACTTCTGGGCTACTTGGTGCGGTGGCTGCAAAGTGGAGATTCCTTGGTACGTGGAGTTCCAAAATAAATATCGGAACGACGGACTGGTAGCCATTGGCGTTTCCATGGATGACGACGGCTGGAAATCAGTGAAGCCATTCCTCGAAGCGCACAAGCTGAATTATCCGGTCGTGATTGCCAACCAAGACCTAGCCAACCGATACGGCGGACTCACATCTCTCCCTATGACCTTGCTCATTGACCGCAGCGGGAAGATTGCCGAATCACACGCAGGCATGGTGAACAAAGATGCCTTCGAAAATAAGATCAAGGCGCTCCTTCAGGAAAACCCTGCGAGGTAAAATCGAGGTCGGCGAACTTGGGAATGGGCGGTTTTGAATTTATTTCGCGTGATGCCGTTGGTGCCGCAGGGCTTCCACGATCAGACCGACCAGCGCATACGTAACAGCATTGGCGGCCAGAACCTCATAGAGACTAATCGGGTAATGCCTGCCAGCGATCGCAACGGGGCAGGTTAAGATGACGAAAGTCCAGACATCATGCATTGGTTCGCTTGTAGATGGTGGAAAGGTTGCAATGGCAAAAAGCGCCCAGAAGCCCGCAACCAGAAGGCCTGCACCCGCCCACATGGCAATTCGGCGTTTCATGGTGTCGCTCCTAACCAGCATCATTTTACAACGATCCGCTGCCCCAGCGTAGCTGACAAGAACAGGCATTGCGCTGGACTAGGGTTTTTGGGACGACTAAACGATCCTTGGGCGTGCATAGACAGTTCTCAAGAATTCTTTCGTACCAACCGGGCCGGTGACCCGGACGATTACGGGTCCGGCATTCGAATGGGCAGCCAACTCGAATGAGAGGAAAGGGCAACATTCGCGCTCTGCCACGATCATCTCGGCCGCGACCGCAATGCTCTTTCCGTCCCCTGGTAAACGGAAAGCAAGTCCATCCGGGAGCTCCTCGATTGCGGTGACGGCCGACCGAAACTGGGCCAGGAGCGTGGCTTCGCGCTGTCGTAGTTCCGCTGACGACAAAGAGCAAGCCACCGGTAAGTCTGGTGGGGCCGGTTTCATGGGCGGCTGGCCGGAGGCACGACGCCGTTCATGCGGAGGTATTCGACGATTTGTCCGTAGTGATCGAAGGCATGGATCAATGCCTCCCCGGCGAGCGCCAGGCGAGTTGCGGCGGCAGCCGGCAAAGGGGAAATCGGAGATGACTTGACGGCGATATCCTTGTCGCCGATCGCGTCGATGGCTCTGCCGAGGTGCGCGAACGATGAGTTCAGGTAATCGAGAATGTCCGCTTTCGTCCGGACCGCTTCCGGACCGGTTTCGTCGCCCGCATCGGCTGGCGCCTCTTCGCCCAAAGCTGCGGCGGCCAAGATGTGGTTCGTCGCTGCTAAGTGTTTCACCTGTTGTCCGAAACTGCGCACGCCCCTGAATTCGCCATCGGTCGGGGCGAAGCCATACCTGTCGGCGGGCATCGCTTCCGCCGCCGATACGATTTGCTTCTGGACCGACCTTAGAAGAATCTGCAGCGCACGCTTCTCACCTTGTGCATCCAGCGGGGCGGTGTCCCCGTCGGCCACCTGTTGGCCTCGAACCACGCCGTGTTGCGCAACAAGTGAAATTCTGCCTGGGTTGATCGCCTGCGCTAGCACGATGCCGCCACAGGCCAACCAAGAAAGAAGTGAGAATATTGTTGGCTTCAAAACGTCCTCCTGGGACAGTCCAGCGTGTGGTTTGAGCCCCGCAACAAACACGCTACAACTTAGAGTCGACTTTAAGGCAAGAACCTCAGTTGTGAATTATTTGTGAATTGGGAGGTGCGAATCGGAACCCGGCCTTCTACAATGAGCTGGTGGCCGAGCTAACGATATCCGAGGTTGCGCGACAAATTGGACTTCAGGCGTCGGCGATTCGCTATTACGAGCAGATTGGGTTGCTTCCTCACCCCCCGCGAGTTAGCGGGCAAAGGCGTTACGATTCCACGGTTTTGTATCGGCTGGCCATCATCCAGCGGGCACGGCAGCTGGGTTTTGCGTTGGCCGAAATCCGGCAATTGTTCTTCGGTTTCCGAAAAGTCACTCGGGCTTCAGAACGCTGGCAAAAACTGTCGCTACGAAAGCTGGCGGAACTCGACGCTTTGCGGGACGACCTGAGGACGGTCCGAGGTCTGCTCAAGAAGATGATGCGGCACTGCCACTGCGAGACCTTGGATCAGTGCGGTAAGGGGATATTCCAGAGCCGGCGCAGAAATAGTGCGACGAAGTCCTTCCCTTTCGCTTCACGACGCTGAGCGGATCACGCCCAAGCGGGAACTGCCTGTCGCATGTGCAACGACGTGTGCCACCTAATACAACCGGAAGGACACTTCTATATTGACCTGCACCGCCACCGGTTGGCCGTCTTTCAGGGCGGGGGCGAAGCGCCATTTCGCAACGGCGTCGATCGCCTTCTGGTCGAGGCCCATCCCCAGCGAGCGCGCGATCCGCAAGTCGCGCGGGCGGCCGTCAGGACCGATAACGGCCCACAGCATCACGTTTCCCTGGTATTTGGCCTTGCGGGCCTCCTCAGAGTACTCGGGGTCGGGATCATAGATAGCGCGCGGCGCGGTTACACCTCCGCCCACTCGAAACACTCCGCCGCCGATACCGCCACCTCGACCCTCTCCGACGCCGGGCCCGGTTCCCAGACCAACCCCGCCGCCCTCGCCGCTGCCGATCCCGCCAGCGCTGCCGGTTCCGTTCGAAGACGCCGTGAGAATCTGGGACACGGGGTCGCCGACCTGCGGGGACTGCGCTAGAACGATATCCGGAGGACCCAGGACGGTCGGCTCTGCCGGAAGCTTTGGATCCTCATTGCGCGCGACCACGGCGGGCGGAGTCAGTTGGTCGGACGAGAACCGTGGAGCGCTTCCGCGCGAGGCACTCATTTTGTCTTGATCACCGCCGCCCCCGCCGCCGTGAGACTGGCTGCGTCGGGGAGGCAGGAGATAGACGTCGGTGGGGATCAAGCCGGCCACGGTGCTGCGCACGGCCGCGCGGTTCTCGACCATCCACCAACCCGAGGCGACGACCAGCGCCAGCGCGGCGACATGCAGCGCAAAGGAGATCGCGAGGTGCGATCCGCGCATCGGGAACGCGACGCTTCCCGTGCTGAACCATGGGGGCACCACCGATTCGCGAGACGTGCGTAGCTTCGACGCGACTGGCGGCTGGGTCGCCGTCGGGCGAACCTGCGGCGCTGCCTCGAACGGTCCGTGGCTCCCCCGTTGGAGCAGGCCGGCACGAAGACGCGCGCGGAATTCGGGCCTAGGCAGATACCGCAACTCGGCGGCAATCGCGAGCAGCGGCTCGAGTTGCAGGTCCCCTTGATAGGAATGGAGCGGCTTGCCGGCAATCAAGGTGCTGACCGCTTCTTCGATTTGATCTGCTGCGAAATTATTCATGACCGCTCCTCGCCTGGTTCCTGAGGTTCTCGATGGCCCGGAACTGCAGTTGTTTGATGGCTCCTTCGCTACGGCCAAGTTCCTGGGCAATGTCCCGAATGCTGCGCTGGTCGAGGAATCGGCGACGGATCACGTGGCGCTGATCGTCGGGCAGGCGATTGACCAGTTGCGCAAACATCGCCTGCCGCTCCGTCTCCTCGGGCACGCCGACAGATTCCAGTGCATCGGAGGAAACCTCCGACTGCCGGGCCGCGCGCTGCCAGCGGTGCGCGATCAGGTGCGACGCGATGCCCAGCAGCCAGGCGGCAAACGGCGTCCTTTGCCACTCAAACTTTGCGAGGCTGGCCAGGGCCTGGTGAAAGACCTCGGCGGTCAGGTCTTCGGCTTCCTCGCGGCTCGGGACGCGACGCGCCACGAAGGCGTACACCCGGTCGAAGTTGCTCTCATACAACTCGCCGAAGCGGTTCGGATCGCGTTGCGCGGCCTCGATCAGCTGGCGCTCATGGGCATCGGGCTCGATTGCTTTCAAAGTGCGGTCTCCGCGGATGCCTGGTTCCTGATCTCGCCTGCTTACTTATCTAATGATGCGCGGACCGGGGAAGGTTACGGTCTGCGCCAGAAATATTTTGCGGCGGGAGAGCACCATGTTATGGGGCTTGCTATCCTGAGCGGACCCAATGCCCGCGCTCTCTCCGGCCGCGCTTTCGGACGCTCGTATCCTGGCGGGGTACGTCATCTTTCTGGCCAGTTACGTGGTGTTCGCCCTGGGAAAATTCCCCGGGTTGAAGATCGACCGCACCGGGGCGGCCATCATTGGCGCGGTGGGGATGGTGGCATTTCGCGTGGTGCGTCCGGGCGAGGCCCTGCACTTTATCGACTTCTCGACCATCGTGCTGCTGTTTTCGATGATGCTGATTGTCGGGAACCTGCACCTGGTGGGGTTCTTCGAGTGGAATGCCGAGGCAGTGCTGCGCCGGTTGAAGCCGCAGCAATTGTTGCCGGCGGTGGTCTTCACGTGCGGTTTTCTGTCGGCATTTTTTGTCAACGATATCGTGTGTTTGGTAATGGTCCCGTTTGTGCTGAGCATCACCCGGCGCATGGGGCTGCAGCCGCTGCCTTACCTGCTGGCGGTGGCTACGGCGTCGAACATCGGGAGCGTGGCGACGATCACGGGCAACCCGCAGAACATGCTCATCGGTTCGTTCTCCGGGATTCGGTATCGCGACTTTCTGGCGCACCTAGGGCCGGTTGCGGTGGTTGGGCTTTTTGTGGATTGGGCTGTGCTCCGCTGGATCCACATGCGGAACGTCGATGTTGGCATCGAAGCGCAGAAGGAGATTCCCCTGCCCACGCTCGATTTCTCGCGGCTTACCAAGCCGGCAATCGTGGTGACCGCAGTAGTGGCGGGATTTTTTGTCGGGGTCGACCCGGCGCTGATGGCTGCGCTGGGGGCGGCGGTGCTTTTGATCACCCGGACGCTGGAACCACAGAAGCTTTATAAAGAGGTCGATTGGGGGCTGCTGGTATTTTTTGTAGGCCTGTTTCTGATCGTGGGTGCAGCTGAGAACGCCGGCATCACGGGGCGCCTGCTTGACTTTGCGCGCCACTGGAATCTGCAGCGCATGGGGATTTTCACTCTCGCGGTCGCCGGGCTTTGCAACCTGGTGAACAACGTACCGGCGGTGATGCTGGTGAAGTCGTTGGTGCCGGGGTTCGCGAACCCGCACGCAGCGTGGCTGGTGCTGGCGATGGCGTCCACCCTGGCGGGAAACCTCACCATTACCGGAAGTGTGGCCAATATTATCGTCGTCGAAACGGCGAGACCTGACGTGGAAATCAGGTATCAGGACTATCTGAGGGCGGGAGTGCCGATCACGGTGATCACGCTGCTTCTGGGATGGGCATGGTTGTCGTGGATGGGTTGAGCGGAGGGCGACGATGCGAACGTTGAATATCGTTTGTGGGATCGCGGTGTTGGTTTTGACAGTGCACTTCACGCACTTTCTGCACCGCTTTCTCGTGAATCCAACTTGGCACACGCCTGCGTTTTGGGCGGGCATGGTGGCCGCGACCGTGGTGTGGATGTTCTCCTTCGTAGGCGGGTGCTTGCTGCTGCGACGGGGGCGGTGAAGCAAGCGGAATGTCCCACGCGCTCGCGATTTTCGAAGCAAGAACGATCGTGCTAGGGGTAACCATCTCCGAGGGGACCCGGCCTTTCGGCGGCCGGGTTGCTTGACACCCCGGCACCGCGGGCGAGAAGCTTAAGGCGACGGCCTTTCATCGAGCCCGCGAAATCGGCTCTCTACCTCGAGTCGGCGGCGTTGATTCGCCGAGGCCGTCAGTCGTTTCCTCCGGATTCGACCGCACTTCAGCGGCTAGACCGGCATGAGTGAAATCTTCATGGAGACCCGCCCCATAGTCGACAACGGGATCGTGTCTAAACCGCTCCCCCCGGACTCCGCGCAACCGGAGCGGCCGGGCGCGGGGAATGCCGAATCGCCTCCCGCTGGGGACATGCGCTTTCCGGGTGAAGACGGGGGCGAGTCGCTTGCGGCCATGGCCCAGCGCGATCTGGTGGCCACGCTGCAGCTGCTCGCGGAGAGAGCGCAGTACATTACCAGCGCCACCGGCGCGGCCATCGCGCTCCGCGACAGCGGGGAAATGACGTGCCGGGCTAGCGCGGGCACATCGGCACCGGAAGTGGGCGCGCATCTGCAGGTCGACTCCGGGCTTTCTGGTGAAAGCGTGCGCAGCAGGAAAACGCTGCGCTGCGATGACGCGGCATCGGATCCGAGAGTCAACCGCGAAAGTTGTGAGGCGCTGGGCATTGCCTCGGTCGTGGTGATGCCGCTGGTGCGCGGGAATGAGGTTATCGGAGTCTTTGAGCTGTTCTCCGATAAGCCCCATGTCTTTGAAGCGCGCGATATCACGGCGCTGGAGCGCATGGGCGCCATGGTCTATACCGCGCTGGAGCACGCGCTGTCAGCGCTGCAGGCCAAAGCGGATGCTGAGGTCGCCGTGCCGGGTAAACCAGCGGAAGGATCAGGCGTGGCGGCAACCGGCACCGCCGGTGACAGTGAGCTCCAACCGGCGTTGGCGGCTGCGGAAGTTCTTGGCGATTATCGGCAAGCTGCGGGGGAAACTGGATCCCGAGAAGCCAGTTTGTCCGAGCCAATCGACGAGGCCGCTGCGAGCGAGACTGCTGGCGTCGCATCGTATGGGGGAGTCGCATTCCATATGAAGGTTCCGGCTCAAGTTCCAACCCCAACTCCGGTAGCGGATCCGGTCGTGCCTGATGGGAACGACGCCGCCGACATTCTCGAGATTGCGAGCGAGGCGGCCTCAACAAATCCCTCGGAGACGCAGGCCAGATGGCGGGAGGAAGTGCTGGGAACGGACGCCTCTCCGCTTCTCGAGAGTTCCGACAGGATCCAGAAGCCTGCGCAACCAGATCTCGAGAAGGAAATGCCGGGTGGGGTAGCATCGGCGAGCGTTGACGAGCAAGCCGCGCCAGCGGCTCCGCACAGTGAAGTCTCGAGCTTGCGTCGCTGCGAGGGGTGCGGATTCCCAGTCTCGGAAGGGCGGCACTTTTGCCTCGATTGTGAGAGGAAGGCAGGGCGCGAGCAGCTGGTGGCGGCCAAGGACGCGGCTCAGGGCAACGCGCCGGCGGCGGGTGGATTTACCTTGGCGGTCGCAGCGGAGACTGCGGAGGACGCCGGCGCTCTGCCGCAGTTTCTGCGAAGTGAACCGCAGACCTCCTCGTGGCTCGGCACTCACAAGTACGCGGTTGGTGCAATCGTCGTCGTAGTGGCCGGAATTGTGATCTTCTTTTTAACCCACTAGTTTTCCAACCCGTTTTCGCGATGTGCTTCTGCCTACGTCTGGGGTGCAGCGTTTTTCACAGGTTTATGCCCAAAATGACACTGTCTAGGAGCTTGACAAAAAAGGCCGTCCTGCTAGAGTTCGAACAAGTGCTCGATCCCACGAGCTAAAACTAAGGTGCCCTGGATATGAAGAATGTGTATGAAGTGCTAAGACAAAAAGAGCTGGAGCTCTCCCGCCTGGAGAAGGAAGTGGAAGCTTTGCGGGTGGTGGCTCCGCTGCTCTCCCCCGATGAAGGTAAGGAGTTAGGCGTCGAGATTCCGAAACCGACGCTGGCCACGCAGACCACGCAGCAACCGATCCGCATTCCGCAGGCGGCGGTCAACCAGAATCCGCAGCCCGCGCGCGCCGCTGGGTGGGAAGAGACCGCCAAGCGCTGGCCATGAATTTTATGCAATCGTAGTCGGCGGAAGGCTTTCGCGGCCCGGGAGAAATCCCGGGCTGTTGTGTTTTTGGAGGTAGGGCAAGAAAGGATTCCAAAAGACAGGTGGGTTGTTCTGGTGCGGGCGAGGGCAAGATGCCCCCGACCGCCGGCGCGACCCTTCGACTGGGCTCAGGTCAGACCGCCGGCATTACACGAAGCTGGATTGGCAAGTCTGTGGAAAATAAGTGGTATGCGGGACCGTCTCAGAATGATATACTCCCGCCAATTTTACCCTCACAACGTACGCCATATTTCGTCATGTTCTGGCCGGAACCGACATGGGCCGGGGGTGTGCAATTTTGCATCCGAGGGCTGAAATATGAGTACGGCTGCCGCGAGAGCTCCTGAGAATCTGCTTACACGTCCGCCGGTAGGCCGGCGAGCGGGAACACGCCGACGGTTAGCGGTGCCGATGAACGTAACCGTGTTGCGCTCAGGTGTGCCCGACGCTGTTCCGGGGCGATCCATCGACGTGTGTGCAGGCGGAGTGGGCGCCGTGCTCGCCGCCGAGTTGTTTCCGGGAGAGCTGGTCGGGCTGGAGTTCGAACTCCCGCAAACGGGATCAGTGCTGGCCAAGGCGCGGGTGTGTTACCACGAAAGACTTCGTTACGGTTTGCAGTTTCTCGCGATTCCTCCAGAACAGCGGGCGATGATCGAGGACTGGGCCGCGGCGAATCCCGAACGGATTGGGTCAGCCAACGCCGAGCCCGCGACCCCAGTGCCGGATGCGCGTCCGCTGCCGCCGCGGCAACGCCTGGCGGAGCCGGCTTTGCATTCCGTCAGGCCGGTCACTCCGCAGAGATCCAAAGCAGCTGCCCGCTACCTGCGGCGAAAAATTCTGATGCTGCTGATCGCATCCGTGATTGTGGCAACCGGAGTGGGCTGGTGGAGATGGGAGCAGGCCTGGCAGGAACTGGAATCGCGGTTGCCGGGACGGACGGCTGCCTCGCCACAGTCGCGCGTAAGCGTTCCCACCGAGGAGATGCTGCGCCGGGTAGTCCACAAGGTGGATCCCGTGTATCCCGACCTAGCTGGGAGAGCGAGGGTCAAGGGGCTGGCGGTGTTAGACGCCGTGGTTGGGACAGATGGAACAGTCATCAGCCTGCGCCCGGTGAGTGGTCCGGATATCCTGACTCGCGCGGCGATGGATTCGGTGCAGTGGTGGAAGTTCGAGCCCTACCGGGTCAAGGGTCAGCCGGTTGAGGCGGAGACCACGATCGCCGTGCAGTACCAGTAAGACAGCTTCCCCCCAGATCCGTTTCCGTCACCGAAGACGACTTTCGGTAACCACTCGCTGCACAATTTTTGTTGCACTTTCACACTCCTGAAATATTCTCCTCGTATCATCTGCAGTGAGGAGGACCGGGGCCATGGGCTCAGCACGAGTTGCGCGATCGTTGCCCCTGCAGGTCGCCGCGATCTGCTACCGCAGGCGCGGGCCGGCGGTGGAGTTCCTTCTGGTAAATACCAACGGCGGCAACAAGTGGACGTTCCCCAAAGGTGCGACGGAAACCAACCTGTCGCATGCCCAGGCCGCCGAACGCGAAGCTTTCGAGGAAGCCGGCGCCACGGGCGTCATTGAGCCCAGACATTTTCATCTTTACCTGCATTCCAAGGGCGTGTTCTGGCAGCCGAACGGCGTCCAGGAGTTCGTGGTCAAGGCCTTTTTGATGGCAGTAACCCACACCCAGAAGCCAGGCGAATCCACGCGCAATCCGACGTGGTTCAATGCCGACGAAGCGCGCAAGGTCCTGGCCAAGGGCCGGGAAGTGAAGTACGCAGCCGAACTCGAAGCCGTGATTGACCGCGCGCTGGAGCACATCCGCACTGTGAAAATGATTGCCCCCGGCGGCCCCGAGGCGCGCGCCGCCCGGGCGTCCCTGCCCTCATAGCGCCCCTCCCGCCGGTTTCCCGGGCCGGTGACTCAAGTAACTAGGTGTCCGCATTGTTTTGTTGGAACAATGTCCGGGTGCACGGACTGAGGCCCAAGCCTTGGACCGAGGCGGAGAACTGGTCATGCCCAAGAAATCTTTCTCTCTGATGCTGCTGGTGAGCGCGCTTTCGGTGGCTGTTTCGGCTCAATCCCCGGCGTCTCAGCATCCATCGACGGCGCCGGCCGCCAACGACCCCGTGGACGTCGTTCTGGCGGATGGCACCCCGATCAAGCTCGGGCTCGGGGAGACCGGGTTGAGCAACGCGCGCGTGGGCGAGAACCTCGACTTGGAAGTGGCCGAGGACGTGCGAATTTCCGGGGTCGTAGTGATCTCCAAGGGCAGCGTCGCGACCGGCGAAGTCACGTCTTTGCGGGCGGGCGTCGGCGGCAGCCACATCGGCAAGGTGGACATCAGTCTTCGCTCGGTCACGCTCGCGGATGGACAGGCAGTTCCGATCCGCTCTACCAAGGAAGCGCCGGCGCATAACGATCAGGCTATGATCATTTCCAGCGGTGGGCAGGACGCCACCCTTGCTGCGGGAACCACCGTGACCGCCTACATCCACGGCAAGCAGCCTCTGGACCTGAGTCGGCTCCGCGCCGCAGGCGGCCCTACTGTCGACCTTAAGGTCAACTCGACACCAGCAAACGCGGAGGTTTCGATTGACGGACGCTTGAACGCGAGCACGCCTTACGTGTTTCGTGTACACGCCGGCGACCACACGGTTGTCGTTCGGATGGCGGGCTTTCAGGCGTGGCAGAACACCGTCCACGTGGGCTCCGACCCAGTTCAGGTAGAGGTAAAGCTGGCCAAGCAGGACGGCAGCGAGCCCATGCCAGCCACCAAGGCCGCTGAACCATCGCTTGGCGACCTGGCACGCGCTGCACGGGCCCGCAAGCCTCAGAGTGCAACGCCTGCTACCGATCCGAAGTCCAGTTCGGCTCCTCGTGATCCGATGCAGCCTGTCACCCTGGAGCAGTAAATCTAGTCAGGCGACCTCCCTTCTTCTTCCGCAGGTGGCGACGGCGCCCCTCCGCCTTTCTGCGCCGGCTGCAATCATGAGACGATGAATAGGACGCCATGATTCAGCTCTCCAACGCCGGCAAACGATTCGGCCACAAGTTGCTGTTCGAGAACGTGGACTGGCTGATCACGCCGCAGGACCGTATAGGCCTAGTGGGCGCGAACGGCACCGGCAAGTCCACGGTGATGAAGACCCTCGCTGGCCTGGAGACACTCGACTACGGATCGATCACGATAGCCAAGGGCATTTCCGCCGGATACCTGCCGCAAGACGGCCTTACCCTCACGGGCCAGACAGTCTTCGCCGAGTGCGTATCGGTGTTCAATGAACTGCGCGCAATGGAGCGAGAGATGGAAGAGCTCACGCGCAGCATGGCGGAGTTGTCGCACGAGTCTCCCGAATATTCTCAGGTGGCCGATCGCTATCACCGGCTAGAACATGAGTTCCAGACTCGGGACGGCTACGCGATCGAAGCCAAGGTGGGAACGGTGCTGACCGGTCTCGGCTTCCGCAAGGAAGACTGGACACGCCTGACGGACGAGTTCTCCGGGGGCTGGCAGATGCGGCTGGCGCTCGCCAAGCTTCTGCTGCAGCAGCCGAACCTGCTGCTGCTCGACGAGCCGACTAACCATCTGGACCTCGAGGCGCGCAACTGGCTGGAGGAATATCTCGGCGCGTATCCCTACGCGTTTGTGCTGATCTCGCACGATCGCTACTTCCTCGATGTCACCGTGAAAAAAACGGTGGAGATCTGGAACAAGCAGGTCTTCTTCTACACCGGCAACTACGACAAGTATCTGGCCGAGAAGACCCAGCGGCGCGAGCAATTGGAAGCCGCGTACCGCAACCAGCGCGAACGCATCGAGCAGTTGGAAGCTTTTATCAGCCGCTTCCGCTACCAGGCGACTAAGGCCAAGCAGGTGCAGAGCCGCATCAAGGAACTGGAGAAGATGGAGCGGATCGAGATTCCGCCGGAAGAGAAGACGATCCACTTCTCGTTCGCGCAGCCCAAGCCGAGCGGACGGATCGTGGCTGAGTTCAGGGACGTGGCGAAGCGTTACGGCCCGAAGGAGGTTTTCCGGAACGTGAATTTCATGATTGAGCGCGGAGACCGGGTCGCGCTGGTGGGCGTGAACGGTGCGGGCAAGTCGACGCTGATCAAACTGCTCGCCGGCGCGGAACCGCTGAGCGCCGGAGAATACAAGCCGGGCCACAACGTAGATACCGACTATTTCGCACAAGACCAGTACAAAGAACTCAATCAGGACGCGCGCATTCTCGACGACATCAGCGAACTCTCGCCGCGATCGACCCAGACCGAATTGCGCAGCCTGCTGGGATGTTTCCTGTTTCAGGCCGACGACGTGTTCAAACGGATCGGTGTGCTCTCGGGCGGTGAGCGGGGGCGCTATGCCCTGCTGCGTCTGCTGCTCGATCCGGCGAACTTCCTGCTGCTCGACGAGCCGACCAACCACCTCGACATGCGGGCGAAAGACGTGCTGCTGGAAGCGCTGGCCGCGTACTCGGGAACCGTGGTACTGGTCTCGCACGACCGCTACTTCATCGACAATCTGGCCACGCGGGTTTTTGAAGTTGGGGACGGGCGGGTCGAGGTTTATCCGGGAAATTACGAAGACTATCTCTGGCGCAAGCAGGGGCGGAACGCACACGTGCCGACGCTCGCGGATGTGCCGGGGCGCGAGTCGGCACGCAAGGAAACCTCGATAGCAGAGAGCCGGCACGCTGCGACGCTCACGCAGTCCGGCAACGGGAACCAGGGTCCTTCGGCCGCGAGCGCGGCCGACGCGTCCAGAGGCAAGCGCCTGAATCCGATCAAGCGCAAGCAGATGGAGGATCGGCTCAAGGAACTGGAACAGGACATCGCGCGCTCGGAGTCGGCGATCGCCCACTACGAAGCGGCGTTGCTGACATTCGTGAGTCCGCAAGAGACCCAGAAACAGAACCGGGAGCTGGCGGAGCTACGGGACGAGGTGGCTGACCTGATGACCGAATGGGAACAGGTGTCGCAAACGCTCGAACTGGCGGATCTGACGGACGCAAAATCAACGACCCCGCCGTGACCTCGCCCGCGCAAGAACTTCACCCCAAAGGACACCAAAGGATCACGAAGGGCAGACTGCATAGGGACCTGAGGTCGCCGCGGCAGTGCACCAACCCATATCGCAAAACCCGCGGCGTGAGGACCTATCGCTGGCTACGGGGTCACGGTGAAATCGACCGAGGCCGAGCTCTGTCCGCCCTGATTCATGTAAGTCCCGGTGCCGCCGGGATTTTTCACGTACACGAGAATTGTGTTGGCGGTCGCGATGTCGGTTGCGGAGATAGCGGCCGTCACCTTGTTGGCCGAGACGAAGGTCGTGGTACGAGTGGTCGAATCCCAATACACGGTCGCGCCATTCACAAAATTGGAGCCCATGATGGACAGGGTGAACGCCCCGCCGCCCGCCGCCATGGTGTTGGGCATCAGCTGGGTGATGGTCGGAGCGCCGGGCGCTACCGTGCCCTTTCCGCTGGAACTGTAGCCGCATCCGATGGAACCGATGGTGAGCAGAAGGAGAAAGCTAGCTTTTTTCATGACAGACCCCCAAAGACGGGATGGCGCCAGAGTGTGGACAAGGGTAGTCCGGAAGGCTCGGGCGATTTGTCAGGGGGGTGTCATCTTCTGGTAAAGGAATTGTATGTATTGCGTGACCCATTCCAACCCGGAAAGAAGCGATATGAGCATGACGCGCCTAGCGGCATCTGGCGGAAAGGGCGTGTCGGCTCCAGCATCCGCCAGGCCAGATTCCTCCCTCTCCGCTTCGCTCGGGATTGGGAATGACAAGGCATGGGGTGACCAAAGACCAGAGCATGACCCCAGAAATGCGGACACTGCGTAATCAACGCCCAATCACCAGCGCTGGTGCACCTGTGGCCGGATCTTCTCGTTGTAGACACGCTGGATTGCCGTCATGGCTTCCGGGGTGACCGGTGGGACGGCGGACGCCTGGCAGTTGTCGGCGACCTGGTCGGGGCGTTTGCCGCCCGGGATGGCGCAGGTGACGGCGTCGAACATGAGGATCCAGCGCAGGGCAAACTGGCTCATCGAGACGCCCGCCGGCACCAGCTGGCGGATTTCTTCGACGGCATCGAGCGCTCCGTTGTAGTCCACACCCGAGAAAGTCTCGCCTACATCGAAGGATTCGCCATGACGGTTGAAGTTGCGATGGTCATCAGAAGCGAAGGTGGAGTCGCGGCGGAATTTGCCGGTGAGCAGACCGCTGGCCAGCGGAACGCGAGCAAGGATGCCGACCTGTTTCTGCTTCGCCTGCGGGAAGAAGACTTCGGCGGGGCGCTGGCGGAAGCAGTTGAAGATGATCTGGACTGTCTGGACATTGGGATACTCGATGGCCTTGAGGGCTTGTTCGATCTTCTCCACGCTGACCCCGTAGTAGCGGATCTTGCCGGCTTTGACTTGGTCGTCGAGGATCGCGAAGATCTCGGGGTGGGAATAGAGTTCGGTCGGAGGGCCATGGAGTTGGAGCAGGTCCAGCGTCTCGGTGGAAAGATTGCGCAGGCTGTCCTCGATCCAAGCGGTGAGGTTCTGGCGGGTGTAGCCTTCCACGGTCTGGCGGGGCAGCCGGCGCCCGGCCTTGGTGGCGACGATGATTTCGTCTTTGCGACTCTTCTTGAGTTGGCCGATGAAACGTTCGCTACGGCCGTCGCCGTAGACGTCTGCGGTGTCGATGAAGTTCACCCCGGAATCCACCGCCTGGTGCAAAGCCCTGAGCGCGTCTTCATCGGAGACCTGACCCCACGAGCCTCCGATGGCCCAAGCGCCGAAGCTGATCTCTGAGACTCTCCAGCCCGTGCGTCCGAGGGGGCGATAGCGCATTGAGTGCTTTCTCCTAGAAAGTTTCCAATATACCCGAAGCGGGTGGCTCGGTTTCAACAGTCAGTCCGGCGACGCAGATTCCTCAGGCTGCCTCCCGCCTACGCTCGCAACGAAACGCGGTTTCGATCTATCATTCACTTCTGCGCGTGTTCTCTCTTGAGTGAGGTTCCGGCATGGCCAAGATCACCCAGCTCCAAGTAAACGGGAACAACCACACGATCGACGCGGATGAAACCGCCAGCCTCTTGAGCGTGTTGCGAGATCAGCTCGACTTGACGGGAACCAAGTACGGATGTGGAGAGGGGGAGTGCGGCGCTTGCACCGTGCTGGTCGATGGGAACTGGCGCCGGTCGTGCATCACGCGCCTCGGCACCGTGGCGCAGAAAAAGATCACCACGATTGAGGGACTGGCCAAGGGGGAACGGTTGCATCCGCTGCAGCAGGCGTTTCTGGATGAGGGCGCGATGCAATGTGCGTACTGCACCTCGGGGATGATCATGACCGGGGTTGCGCTGCTGACTCAGAAACCGGATCCGTCGCCGGGCGAGATTGCCGAGTTCATGGAAGGCAACGTCTGCCGGTGTGGCACCCATCCGCGCATTCTGAACGCGATCAAGCGGGCGGCGCAGGCGATCAAGGGCGCGGGGAAGGAGCCTCGGTTATGAAAGATCTTGAGACGCTCGCAACGCAGCTGGAGCCGGAGCGCTATGAACTTACGGCGGAACCTGCGTATCGGTTCCACGTGGACCGGCGGGGTTTCTTCAAGTTCCTGGGCGCGGGGATCGTCGTGTTGTGCGTGCTGAAGGACGTGGGAAGCGCGCAGGAGTCGGGTGGAAATAGGCGAGGCGGTGAAGCTTTGCCCAAGGACATCGGGTCGTGGCTGCACATCGGGGAAAACGGGGTCGTCACCGTGTACACGGGCAAGGTGGAGATGGGACAGAACATCCGGACATCGCTGACGCAGGCGGTGGCGGAAGAGTTGAGCATTGCGCCTGAAAAGATCCGCATGGTGATGGGAGATACCAAGCTGACGGCGTTTGACCGGGGAACGTTTGGCAGCCTGACGACTCCAGTGATGAACCTGCAGTTGCGCCGGGTGGCGTCGGCCGCGCGCGATTTGCTGGTGGGAGTGGCAGCGGCGCAGTGGAAGGTGGACCGTAAGGGGCTGGTCGCAGCGGACGGAAAGGTCACGGACCCGGCGGGCAAGCGGTCGGTGGAGTATGCGGCACTCGCAAAGGGACAGTTACTGACGGCCAAGTTGCCGGCGGAGGACCCGCTGATTCCCGCTTCGCAGTGGAAAGTCGCAGGGCAGTCGATGCCCAAAGTGGATGGCCGGGACTTCGTTACCGGAAAGCACCGCTATCCCTCGGACCAGAGAGTGCCGGACATGTTGCAGGGGAAAATCGTGCGACCTTCGGCTTTTGGGGCGACGCTGGCATCTCTCGACGCGACCCGGGCAGAACAGATGCCCGGCGTGACGGTGGTGCATGACGGGAATTTCGTTGGGGTGGCAGCTCCGACAGCGGAGATCGCGGGACGCGCGGTGGCGGCGATTAAGGCAGAGTGGAAGTCTGACCCACAGCCTTCGAACAAGGAGTTGTTTGACGTTCTGAAGAAGACCTCGAGTGAAGGGACTGATCCAACCGGGGACGCTGGGCGAGTAAGCACTGGGTCGGTTGACGAGGCCATGGCCGCCGCCGAGCATCGCTTGCAGCAGATGTATACGGTGTCCTACATCGCGCACACGCCGCTCGAGCCGCGCGCGGCGCTGGCGCAGTGGGAGGGCGACAACGTCACGGTCTGGACGGGAACGCAGCGACCGTTTGGCGTGCGGGCAGAACTCGCGGAGGCGTTTCACATCCCGGAGGATCAGGTTCGGGTACTGATGCCGGACACGGGATCGGGCTATGGCGGCAAGCACACGGGGGAAACGGCGATCGAGGCAGCGCGGCTGGCGCGGGCGGCGAAGCGTCCAGTAAAGCTGGTGTGGACACGGGAGGAGGAATTCACCTGGGCGTACTTCCGTCCGGCCGGCGTGATGGAGTTGAGCGCGGGCGCGCGCAGGGACGGAACCATCACGGCCTGGGAACATCACAACTACAATTCTGGCTCGGCTGGGATCCGGACGTACTACGAGATTGCGAACCAGCGGATTCAGTTTCATCCTTCGCGCTCGCCACTGCGGCAGGGGTCGTACCGAGCCCTGGCTGCGACGGCGAATCACTTTGCGCGCGAGTCGTTTATGGATGAACTTGCCCACGGGCTGAGGATGGATCCGCTCGAGTTCCGGCTGAAGAACATGAAGAACGACCGGCTGCGGGCCGTGTTCGAGACGGGCGCGAAGAAGTTTGGGTGGGGCAGTGCGAAGGCCGCAGGCCACGGCTTCGGCATGGGGGGCGGGTACGAGAAGCTGGGCTACATCGCGACGTTCGCCGAGGTCGCGGTCAACGCCAAGTCAGGCGACGTAAAGGTGGTGCACGTGGTCACGGCGTTTGACTGCGGCGCCATCGTGAATCCTGACAACCTGCGCAACCAGATTGAAGGGTCGAACATCATGGGGCTGGGCGGGGCGCTGTTCGAGGCGATCGAGTTCGAAAACGGACGGATTCTGAACGGGCGGATGTCGGAGTATCGCGTGCCGCGCTTCAGCGATGTGCCGGTGCTGGAGACGGTTTTGATCGATCGCAAGGACATGCCTTCGGTGGGCGCGGGAGAATGCCCGATGGTGGGGCTGGCGCCGGCGATCGCCAACGCGATCTTTGACGCTACGAGCGTGCGGCTGCGCGGGCTACCGCTGGTGCCGAACGGGCTGAAGAGCAGCTAAGGTGCGTTCGACGCAAGTGAAACAAAGGCTGGAGGGCTACTTACTTCTCCACTTCTGCAGAGGGTTGGCCGTGGGTAGCCCTGAGCCCTTTCTTCTATGTGTACTTGGGCTGGCTCGCATTCTGGTTCATTGGTGGCGGCGCTGGCAGCGAGCGAGTTTTCATGGTCGGGTGGTTCGCCGGTTTTCTTCTGTCGCCCCTTGGGATGCTGCGGCCTCATTGGACTGCAGCAGTCGTGCACATCGCAACGATTGGGCTGGCAGTTGCTGTGCTCGCGGCACTTGCCCTTCTCTTGAAGCCGTCGACGGCCGCAGATCAACCCTAGCGATTCAACATCCGTATCGGTTTTCCCGCAGTCAGGGTAGAGCGGTTCGAAGCCGCTTGTAAAATCCAAACTTACATCAACGAAACATTACCTCGGTCATCTTACTTACCCGACCGCAAACCCAAGACAATGATGAGGAATTCGACCTGGGGATGTCGTAGTGTGCAGTCTGACAAAAATCGGTCTGCGAGCTGCCTTCCGCGCATTGCGGATGGGTACTGTGGCCGCGTTGTCCCTCGCGATCCCGGCTTCACTGGCCGCGCAATCGACTGAGACAGAGCGAGCGGTCCCCATCTTAACCGGAAGTCTTGGGTTCTTTACCAACGGATGGAATGGACAGACGCAACTTGAGCCGGTGGCGACACCGGTCCTGCTGGTGCCGCTCGGCGAACGGTGGCTGCTCGAATCGCGGGGAGAGTTTGAGGGCGACTTCCAGCGGCCGGCCGGGGGCGGGCCGTTCGGCGGAACCCTGAACAAGGGAGTCGACTACGCCCAGGTGGACTTCATCGCGAACCCCAACGTCACAGTGACGGTGGGGCGTTTCTTGACGCCGTTTGGAATGTACAACGAGCGGATGTACCCGATCTGGATTCGCGATCTGCAGCCAACCCCTCTGATTTTTCCCATCGCAACGGGATCGAGCGACGGCGTGATGCTCCGGGGCGGGATTCCCGCCAGCAAAAAGATCAACGTGAACTACGCCGTGTACTTCTCCACTCTGAGCACGATCCACAAGCTGGACTCGGACCGGTTGACGGGGGCGCGCGTGGGTTTCTTTCTGCCGGGGCCACGAGTCGAGGTAGGTGCGTCATTTCAACAATTGCTGCAGGAGGAACGCTCCCGATCGGTGGGCTTTCACTTCGCGTGGCAACCCAATCGAGTTCCGCTGAATTTGAGGTCGGAGTATGCGTGGTCGGGGAGCCAAGGCAGCGGGTACTGGATCGAGGCGGCGTATCGGCTGAGCCAGGTTCCGCGCTGGCAGTCCCTGCTGCGCCACACGGAAGTGGTGGCACGCGGGCAGCAGTACTTCGCGGGCGAGTTAACGCCAGCCGATGCAGCCGGGTACGGGTTACCCACAGTGAACGCCCGGCAGGCTGACCTGGGCCTGAACTACTACTTCAGCGACGGGTTGAAAGCCACGGGCAGCTACGGGCGCCGGTTCAGCGCTTCCGGGGACGTCGGCCTATGGACGGTCGGAATTGCGTATCGCTTCGCGCTTCCGCTGGGGAGGACGCAATGAAGGGGAAGGCGGCTCTCGTGGGCCTGCTGATGCTGGGATTCTTGTTGGCCAGGGCGGCGGCACGCCAACCTGTGGGCAGCGGCGTCGAACCGCCGGCCAAGTCGGGATCGTCGGTGCAGGTATTCAAGACGGACGATGACTTACGCCTCGAGGGCGAGAAACGGTTTCGGGCGAACTGCGGGCGGTGCCACCAGTCTCCGCACAAATTCAATCCGCGCATGATGTTGACGATCGAGCGGCATATGAGGGTACGGGCGCTGGTGAGCGACGAAGATATGCACCTGATCGTGCGCTACCTGTCGCAATGATGGTGTCGTCGCAGCGCGGGAATGGGAAAGGAGCGGCGAGTGCCCGGTTGATGGTACGGGCGGTTCTGATCCTGGTTGGCCTTCTTGCGCCCCTGCCAGCGTCGGCCCAGACCCGGGTCATCGCAGTGCTGGCGGACAAGGACAGCCGCTACAAGATCGCCGGGCAGCGTTCGCCTTCGATCGAGGTGAAGGCGGGCGAGGCGATCCTTCTGAGGGTCACTGCGAAGCGGGCGAAATCGTGGAACCGGGATGGATCGATTCACGGGTTTTCGCTGTTACGAGCCAACGACCGGTCAAAGGTGGCGGGTTGGGAGTTGCTGTTGAAGCCGGGGACGCAGGAGTTCTCTCTGACCGCCCCCACAGAACCGGGTGAGTACGTGGTGGTGTGCACTGTGGTCTGCAGTGAGGACCATGAAGGCATGAACATGAAGTTTGTCGTAGTGCCATAAAGGAGTTGGGCATGAAGAGAATTCTGATGGGGGCGGCCGGGCTGGTGTTGTGTATCACCGGGCTATTGGTTGCGGGAGATGAAGAAGTCAAGACCTATCGCGGCGAAGTCGCCGACAGCCAGTGTGCGTTGAATGTTCATTCCCTGACGCATTCCCATCAGGAAATGCTGAAGTCGAAGTCGATGGGCGGGGATTCCACGTCGTGCGCCCGGTACTGCACCACCTACCTGGGCGGGACTCTTGTGCTTTCGGTCAAGAAGGATATCTACCACTTGGACGACCAGACGGCGGTACAACGCTTTGCGGGACGGAGGGTCAAGGTCAGCGGCATTTTGGACCCGAAAAGCAAGACCATTCACGTGGTAAACGTCGAGGCTGACGAGTAGGGGGGCAGGGGCGAAACCCGCGCCAGGCGGGGCTTTCCCGGGAGTGGCCTTCTCCCGGCAGCGAGCGTACAGGCTCTTCCGTAACCTGCCCCGTAAGTTGCTGCCGTGCGATAGTCAGCATGGCCGCACAGGTGGCCGCAAGAAACTAAAGACCCGCCGCTGGACGGGCGCTGCCTCGAGGGCGCCGGCGGGATTCAGGAAGGTCGGGACCCATGTTGCAACCACCAGAGAACAAGAATGCGACGCAATACGCGTCCAACCCCAATACCTACACGCCGGTGAAGACCTCGAGCGCCCCCATCGAACAGGCGAGCATCGGCCGGTCGCTGGTCATCAAGGGCGAAGTCAGCGGCGCCGAGTCCCTTTACATCGACGGCCGCATTGAGGGCACCATCAACATTCCGGAGCACCGGGTCACCATCGGCCGCAACGGTATAGTCACGGCGGACGTGAATGCCCGTGAAGTCGTCATCATGGGCAAGGTGAACGGGAACATCATCTGCAGCGACCGGCTGGATATCCGCAGTGAAGGCGCGGTAAACGGTGACGTGGTAACGCAGCGAATCAGCGTGGAGGACGGCGCGAACCTGCGGGGCAGCGTCCAGGTGCAGGCCAGCGAGCAGAAGAAGCCCCAGCCGCAGCAGGCCAAACCCACCGAAGGGCCGAAGCCGGTGGTCAGCGAAGCAGCGAAGGCCGCGTCAGCCGCAGCCGGCATGTAGGAGTCTTCCGAAGAAGATCGACGACGAGAGTGCAGAAGGGCACGAGATACTCGTGCCCTTTTGCCTTGATTACTTCTTCTCCGGGGCGGGCTTCAGGTCGAGCGAGGCGGAGTTCATGCAATAGCGCAGTCCGGTGGGGGCCGGACCGTCCTCGAATATGTGCCCCAGGTGGGCTCCGCAGTGGGCGCAGCGGGCCTCCACTCGGGTCATGCCGTGGCTGCTGTCCACATGCTCCTCAACGTTGGCGGGGTCGACCGGCGCCCAGAAGCTGGGCCAACCGCTGCCCGAGTCATACTTGGCTTCCGAGGTAAATAGCGGCACGCCGCAACCTACGCAATGGTAGGTGCCAGGGTCCTTCGTCTTCCAATACTTGCCGGTGAAAGCGCGCTCGGTGCCTGCTTCGCGGGTAACGTGGTACTGCTCGGGCGTCAACCGCGCGCGCCATTCATCTTCTGTTTTGGTATTTTTTTCTACAGTTCTCTCCGACATATAAGTCGCCTTTCCGATAACGGATGAGTCCTTCGATTGGATGCTTGGGACGGCTGGAAGTTACACCCGCGGAGGAAGAGGGGACTATTTCGGTGAGACGCGGCTCCTACGTATCGCGTCGAGAATAACTACGCTGCTCACCGCAAAACAACCAACAGCGGCGAGGGCCATGACCTGGGAGAGGTTAGCATTGAGCCGCAGGCGGTCAGCAAACAGGGCGCAAAGGGCGCAGATGATGCCCACCACGTTCAGAGAAAGAGGTGCGCGTACCTTCGCCGGGGAATCCGGGCGCAAACGCAACTGGAGCAGGACCGCCACCAGCCCGATCGCCGCGAGGACCATCACGGCCACGGGGCTGTGAAAAGCAGTCCTGCCGGCGTAGATCACAACCAGGGCGATGGCAAACAGCAGGAGGCCGGAGGCAATCACGGTCCAGCGACGGGACGAGTTGGGCGACTTTTCCGGCAATCAGATGGTGGCCGGGGTGGCGGCGTACCCCATTGTAGACAGACCGAGGCAGAGTTGGGTAGTGCTGGCGAGGCGTGGCGCGAGGGCAGGATGCCCCATCCACAGGTTCAGGGCAGGGCTCTCCCGACAGCCGGCAAGACGCAGGCGCCATCCAAGGGCCGAGCGTTCTTCGTACACGCCGACCGAGACAAGTTCCCAGAACGCTACGCCGGCGCTGCGGGGAGCCACTCCGCGGGACCGTGGACGTCGTGGGTCCTGATCGAGACCGAGAGCTTCGTGAAGATGCGGGGCGCAGCGCGAAACGCCGGGTTGAAGAGCAGTATGTACCTTGGAATGATGGGGCGGAAGGATGCGGTCTCACAGCCGCCGTCCACTTCTGGCGACGGTGCAAAAGGCCAGTGCGTCCAAGCGTGACCTGGTTGCGTAAGTAGCGAGACCACCTCGCGGTATCCGAACGGGATCCTCCTCGATCCGGTAATCGGCGGCCTAGCGCAGGGGCGGGCGGCTCCGCTTTCCCGCCTCCCACTGAAAGTTGGGCGAGATTCGGGATTCCGCCTTTTCCGTTTACAATCGTGAATTCGCACACGGCTGCAGGATCCGCCGACATTGGGCGGCCTGTATCCGGGGAGCGGGCCGTTGTGAGGAAGGTTTCGACCGACGTGGAACATGCGATCCTGGTGACTGGTGGCGCAGGCTTTATCGGATCGAATTTTATCCTGCAATGGATCGAGCGGGAAAGCGCTCCCGTGGTCAATCTCGACAAGCTAACCTACGCTGGCAACCTGCGCAATCTGGACCGAATCGCCTCCCATCCACGTTATTGTTTTGTACCCGGGGACATCGCAGACCGTGAACTAGTGGGAAAACTCCTGCGCGAGCACCGACCACGAGCCATCGTTCACTTTGCGGCGGAGAGCCATGTCGATCGCTCGATTCTTGGTCCGGATGACTTCATCCGGACGAACGTTTTTGGAACTTTCACGTTGCTCGAGGCGGCGCGGGCATATTGGTCCGAGTTAAGCGAAGCGGATCGTGTCCGGTTTCGTTTTCTGCACGTCTCGACGGACGAAGTGTATGGATCCCTCGGTCCTGCGGACCCAGCGTTTCAGGAGACCACCGCGTACGCTCCGAACAGTCCTTATTCGGCGTCGAAAGCAGCATCCGATCACTTGGTGCGCGCTTACTACCACACCTATCATCTCCCCGTGCTCACGACCCATTGCTCGAACAACTACGGGCCTTATCAGTTCCCGGAGAAGCTAATCCCGCTGATGATTCTCAACGCGCGAAAAGGGAAACCGCTGCCGGTCTACGGCGACGGGCAAAACGTGCGCGATTGGCTCTACGTGGCGGACCATTGCGAAGCGGTTGGCACTGTCCTTGCGAAGGGCACGCCTGGCGAGACCTATAACATCGGCGGATGGAACGAGAAGAAAAACCTCGAAATCGTCGATGCCGTTTGCGCTCTGCTGGATGAACTATGCCCAAAGGATCCGGTCGTGCCGCACCGCAACCTGATCAGGTTCGTGAAAGACCGGCCTGGGCACGACCGCAGGTATGCGATCGACGCGCACAAGATCGAACGGGAACTGCACTGGAGGCCGCGCGAAACTTTCGAGAGCGGTATTCTGAAAACCATCCGCTGGTACCTTGAAAACCAGGAATGGATTAAGGACGTGACCAGCGGGGCCTACCGGCAGTGGATTGAGAAGCAGTACTCGCGTTAAGGCCCCATAACCGCAAACACTTACGATCGAGGGGGATTGACACCCGACATGCCGACAGCATCTCCCAGCGCAGCACGCAAAGGGATTATTCTCGCCGGCGGATCGGGTACCCGTCTGTACCCGGTAACGCATGCGACCTGTAAGAGCCTGCTTCCTATCTACAATAAGCCGATGATTTATTACCCGCTGTGCACCATGATGCTGGCGGGGATTCGAGACATCTTGATTATTTCCACTCCCGAGGACACTCCGAAGTTCGCTCATCTGCTGGGCGCCGGCTCTCAGTTCGGGGTAGGGATCGAGTATGCCGTGCAACCCCAACCGGAGGGCATCGCGCAGGCTTTTCTGATCGGCCGAACTTTCATCGGAAACGCTCCCTGCGCTCTTGTGCTCGGGGACAACATTTTCTATGGACACGACTTCGCCAAGGATCTCCGCAAAGCGGCCGGGGGGACCAGCGGCGCCAGGATTTTTGCTTACCCGGTCCACGATGCGGAGCGCTACGGAGTCGTAGAGTTCGACCAAGCGGGCCGGGCCTTGAGCCTTGAGGAGAAACCCAAGCGGCCCAAATCCCGCTACGCGGTTACCGGTCTCTATTTCTATGACAACCAGGTTGTACAAATCGCCGAGTCGCTGAAACCGTCGGCTCGGGGAGAACTGGAAATCACCGACGTCAACCAGACATACCTGGAACGCGGGCAATTGGAGGTCATGGTCATGGGTCGAGGCATGGCCTGGCTCGACACTGGTACTCACGAATCGCTCATGGACGCCGCGCTTTACATTCAGGCCATCGAAAAACGCCAGGGCCTGATGGTGGCCTGTCCCGAAGAGATCGCATACCGCTCGGGTTATATCACGCCCGAGCAACTCGAGAGCACGGGCCGTTCCATGAAGAACGGCTACGGGGAGTACCTGCTGCAGTTGTTGCGGGAACGGGTCTTCTAGGTCACCGAACAGGGAACCTTGATGAGCGGAATCCATCCTTCGTTGGACGGTGTCCGGGTCGTGGACCCAAAAGTCTTCGGCGACGCGCGGGGATTTTTTTGGGAGAGCTATAACCAGCGAGAGATGTCCAAACTGGGCATTCACGCATCCTTTGTGCAGGACAACCACTCTTATTCCACACGCAACGTGTTGCGCGGACTCCACTACCAGATTCAGCATCCGCAGGGAAAACTGATTCGGGTCGTGGTGGGCGAGATTCTCGACGTTGTGGTCGATCTGCGTAGCGGTTCGCCCGGTTTCGGGAAATGGAGCGCGCTGTTTTTGTCCGGGGAAAACAAGCGCATGCTCTGGATCCCCCCGGGGTTTGCTCACGGCTTTCGCGTAGTCTCAGCCGACGCGCACGTCCTCTACAAGGCGACCGATTTTTATGTGCCGGAGGCAGAACGGACACTGGCCTGGAACGATCCCGAACTGAAGATTGATTGGCAGCTCGACGGCGAGCCCGTCGTTTCCATGAAGGACCAGCACGGAGTTTGCTTCCGCGACGCGGAGAAGTTCGACTAGGCGGGACTTTCACCTCATGCGAGTCACCATCTTCGGCGCCACCGGGCTATTGGGAAGGGCCCTCATGCAACAGTGGCAGGGAGACGAGGTCACCGGGCTCGGATCCCGCGAAGTGGACATCCGTTCCGAAGAGCAAGTCAGCCGGGTGATGGAGCGGTATGTTCCGGGGTGGGTGGTTCTGGCCGCCGCCTACACCGACGTGGATGGTTGTGAAAGAAACCGCAAGCTGGCCTTCGAAGTAAATTGCATGGGCGCAGTCCGGGTGGCGCAGGCGGCGGCCAAGAACCGGAGCCGCCTGCTCTTTCTCAGCACGGATTACGTATTCGATGGCAGCAAGACGGGCCCCTACGACATCGACGATCGACCCGCACCTCGCACCGTGTACGGACAATCCAAGGCGGAAGCCGAGGCAAGCATCCGTAAGGTACTCCCCGAGTGCTGCATTCTGCGCACCTCGTGGGTATTCGGGGTCGGCGGGAAGTGCTTTCCCGACACCATTCTCAACCTGGCGGCGTCTCGCGAGGAACTCGATGTGGTCGCAGATCAACGCGGCTGCCCGACCTACACGGTGGATCTTGCTCGCGGCATCATCCAATTGTGCCGGGCAGAGGCAGCGGGGATCGTACACGCCACCAATCACGGCGATTGCACGTGGTTTGATTTTGCTTCCGAGGTGATTCGCGCCTCGGGGCTGACCACCCGGGTACGAGCGACAACCAGCGACAAGCTTGTGCGGCCTGCGAAGCGTCCGCAGTACTCGGTGCTGTCCTCCGCCAGCCTCGAGCCCTATGGCATCGCCATGCCCTCCTGGCAGAATGCGGTGCGGCGCTATCTGAACGAACGACACCCCAGCCGGTAAGAGCCTGGCCGACTCTTCGAGGTATCAAAAGCAGCAATTTCTGAAATCCGGGTGCTTTGCGACAATGCCCTGTTTGATGAAGTTAGGTTGGGACCCGTAGTTCTTCAGCCGAGGAAACCATGCCTGATCCGCGCGGCCAAGAGACGCTCAGAACCTTCGACAACCAACCACCCACACAAAAGCAGGAGCGGCGGTCGCAGGCACGGCCCGAAGGCGTCCTGGCGAAGATTGAAGACGCGACCTACGCGATCCTACGCAAGCACGAGAAGAAACCGGCCTGATTCGACATCTCGCGGGCCAGGGCTAGTGATTTGAGACTGGCGGCGCGTCTGGCTTCAGGTCAATGGCGGGTACCCCCATTCGCTTCAGTGCTTCGTTCGCGGCGGGAATCTCTTTCGTCTGAATTTCCTGCCAGCGGCCCAGTTGCTGATCAAGCGCACGTTGCACGTCATCGAACATAGCGACTGCCTGCGTCGTTGGGGCGGCATCGGCTGAATCGACGGTCGCGAGCAGGTTGGTCAGGGCGCCGTTGAGGCGCGCCAGACCGTTGCCCGCAGGACCGGTGAGGAAGGTGGCGCCATAGCCACCCTCTGTGCCTTCCAGATCGGCCGCCTCCTGGTCAAGTTTCTCCACGACAGATGAGATATTCGGTTCGTGCGACTGCTTTAGAGCTTTCAGTTTCGCGCGCAGGTTTCGCGCCTGAGTCCACGCCACAAAGTCGCCGTGCAAGGCAGCGGTAATCTTGGTTTCCAACGTGAATTGAGCGGTCAAGTCCTTCTGGGACGCCTTGACCCGCGGATCCATCCGAATGGTGAGCGCCTGACTGTAGCTCTTGCCGTTCGCTGTCAGCTTGACCGTATACTCGCCCGGCACGACGGCAGGGCCCAGGGGATAGCGTGGGGTGTCGCGATTGATCGCCGAGATCGGGTATTCATGTTCGAGAGCATCCGGCGGCGGGTAGCGCAGGTCCCACACGAAGCGGTGCATGCCGGGTTCAGTGGAAAGCGTGCGCTCCGGACGAATCCAGTAAGGGGGAACGTTCAACTCTTTTTCGTCGACCTTTGCGGGCTTGTCATCGCTTGCAAAGCGGCGCACTGACTTACCGGAAGAAGCGAAGATCTCCAGGGTCACAGCGCCGGCCGGCTGAGACTTCAGCCAGTAGTCGAACATGGCTCCGTCGGGTGGATTCTGCCCGGCCGGCATCTCGGGCGGGAGTGGAGTATCGGGGTTGTTGTTGCGGCGGACCCGGTAGGTCGACTGCGGGGCAAAGAGGTGCGCTTCGGAAGTTGCGATGTCCGTCCTCAGCTGTCGCAGCGGAGTGATGTTGTCCAGAATCCAGAACGAACGGCCGTGGGTGCCGATAACGATATCATCCTGGTGCACCACCAGATCGCGAATGGAGGTCGCGGGCAGGTTCAACCGCAGCGACTGCCAGTGGTCGCCATCGTCGAACGACACGTACACAGTGCGCTCGGTGCCGGCAAACAACAGGCCCTTGCGTACGGGATCCTCGCGGACGGTATTGACGGGCTCGTTGTCCGCGATGCCATTGGCAATTTTTTGCCAGCTCTTTCCGCCATCGTGGGTGCGATAGATATCCGGGTGGAGGTCATCCAGCCGGAACCGGTTCACCGCTGCGTAGGCCGTATTCGGGTCGTGATGCGAGGCATCCAACTGCGCCACCTTGCTCCACGGAGTAAGCTCGGCAGGGGTCACGTTCTGCCAGGTCTTGCCGCTGTCGTGCGTCACGTGGATGAGCCCATCGTCCGTCCCCGCCCAGATGAGATTAGGATCTTTCGGGGAAGGGGCCACGGAATAAATCACCCCGCGATGCGTCCCTTTCGCCTTGCCGTCGTCGGCGAACGGCCCCAAGGTCGCAGGAACGCCGGGATCTTCCCGGGTCAGATCGGGGCTGACGATCTGCCAGCTGTTCCCACCGTCGATGGTCTTGAACACGACGTTGGAGCCGAGATAGAGCGCGTGCGGGTCCGCTGGTGAAAAGATCAGAGGGGCAGTTCGGTTGAAACGGTACTTGCCGGTGCGCAGCACGACTGGGGAGACATCCTGAGTCTGCCCGGTGATGCGGTTGAATTTGGTCGCCTTGCCCCCGTAGATGACGTTCGGGTCGAGAGGGTCGGGCGCCACATAGCCGTACTCCTCCACGCCCACGGGATACCAGTCGCGAAAAGTGATTTCCCCGAAGTCGCTGCGACTGGCGATGCCCGCACTGCCGCTCTCCTGTTGCCCGCCGTAGACCCAGTAGGGAAACTGGTCGTCGGTGATGACGTGGTAGAACTGGGCGGTCGGCTGGTTGTACCAGGAACTCCAGGTTGCGCCGCCGTTGACGCTGATGGTCGCACCCTGGTCGCTAGCCAGGGCAAGGATCTGCGGATCTTCGGGATTGATCCAGACGGTGTGATAGTCATCGCCGCCGGGCGCGCCTTTGATGGCGGTAAAGTTGGCGCCGCCATCGGCCGAGCGATAAGTAGAGGTATTTGTGATAAAGATTGTGTTCCGATCTTTGGGGTGAACCCGGACACAGGCAAAATCATCGCCTCGACCGTACACACGTTCTTCCGAGTTCACCCGCTGCCAGCTCTCCCCCGCGTCTTCGGAGCGATACAGACCGCCCGCTTTTTCAGACTGCACCAGCGCGTACATGCGATCGGCATCGCTGGGAGCGATCGCCAGGCCGATGCGGCCGAGGTCGCGGCCTGAGGGCAGGCCCTTGGTCGATTCTCGCCAGGTCGCACCGCCGTCGACCGACTTGTAAAGGCCGCTGCCGGGTGCGGCGTAAGAGCCACCCGTGGTCCAGGGCGGACGCCGCGAAGCCCAGAGTACGGCATATACCGTCTCCGAGTTCGTGGGATCAAACGCCAAATCAATCGCTCCGGTGTTGTCGTCCTTGTAGAGGACCTTTGTCCAGGTGGTGCCGCCATCGGAGGAGCGAAAGACGCCGCGTTCTGGGTTGGGCCCGTAGGGGTGGCCGAGGGCAGCGACCAGGACACGGTTGGGATCGCGCGGATCCACGAGAATCGACCCGATCTGCTGAGCATCCCGCAGACCCAAATGCTGCCAAGTGCTGCCGCCATCCGTCGATTTGTAGATACCGTCGCCTACGGAAAGATCGGGCCGGCGGAGGCCTTCGCCGCTGCCCACGTAGATCACGTCGGGATTCGACGGCGCCACCACGAGCGCGCCTACAGAGCCGGTCGGCTGATCGTCGAAGATCGGGTTCCAGGTGAGGCCGTAGTCGGAGGTCTTCCAAACTCCACCGTTGTTCACGCCAATGTAGAAGACGTTCGGCTTACCCGGAATTCCAGTGATCGCGACCGTCCGGCCGCCGCGAAATGGGCCGATCATGCGCCAGCGCATTCCCTGGTAAAGCGTGGGAGGGAAACTCTGGGCGGAGGCTGAGGCCACGAGCGCGATTGCGAGAAAGGTAACAATAGCCTGGGCAGAGCGGCGGGCGAAGATCACATTATCCTCCGGAGGCGGAGGCAAGGATAAACCACGGAGTCGCGATGGTGGAAACGACTTCGCCTCCGTGTGGGCCTGCTAAGCTCGGGGCTGGCTCAAAGAACCCGCTCGTGACGGTAGCCAGCCGCGGTCAGAGCTTCGAGGATGCGCTGAATCTGATCCTTGCCGCGCGTCTCTAGTGTGATGTCAATCAACGTGTCTCCCAGGTTGACGCCGTAATAGGCGCGATCGAATTGCAGATTGACGATGTTGGCGCGATCGCCGGCAATTATTTTGGTGAGCTCGTGGAGGGCTCCGGGGCGGTCGGACAGGTGAATCTGCATGCGGACTAAGCGCGCATCTTTGACAAGTCCGCGTTCGATGATGCGTGAGAGCAGGGTGACGTCGATATTGCCACCACACACGAGTGCAACCGTCTTCCTGTTCTTCAGCTTTGTTTTGCGATGAAGCAAAGCGGCCACGGCAGCGGCTCCGGCACCCTCGGCCAGAGTCTTCTCGCGCTCGAGCAGAGTAAGAATTCCACTGGCAATCTCTTCTTCCTCAACCGCGACCACTTCGTCGACGTACTTCTCGATGAGCCGAAGGGTGCGCTCGCCTGCTTTGCGAACGGCGATGCCATCGGCGATCGTCGGCTTGATCGCGATTGTCGTGGGCTGGTGAACTTTCAGCGCCTCCAGCATAGAAGGCATGCGAGCCGCCTGCACGCCAACAACCCGAACCTCGGGCTTCGTTTCCTTCAGGGCACAGGCGATTCCGCTGATGAGGCCACCGCCCCCGATTGGTACGACGACCGCCTCGAGGTCAGGAACTTGCTCGAGTAATTCCAGCCCAATGGTTCCCTGCCCCGCGATGACAGCCGGATCGTCGAAGGGATGGACAAACGTCAACTGTTCCCGCTCCGCCAGCCGGCAGGCTTCTTCGTAGGCCTCATCGTAACCGTCGCCGTGCAACACAACGTGCGCGCCAAATCCTTTGGTGGCGTTGACCTTCACCAGGGGGGTCATCACAGGCATGACGATCTTGGCGGCGATGCCGTTGTTCTTCGCGTGGTACGCCACGCCCTGAGCGTGATTGCCGGCGCTCGCGGCGATCACGCCCCGCTTCTTGTCGCGCTCACTGAGGGTCAGAAGCTTGTTGAGTGCGCCGCGCTCCTTGAAGGCTCCGGTACGCTGCAGGTTCTCCAGCTTCAAATAGACGGGCTGGCCACTGCTCTCGGAGATGCTGGGCGAATAAGGGCACGGCGAGAAATAAACCGCACCCCGGATCCGTTGTTGAGCTTCGCGAACGGCGCTGAGCGACACGTTGGTCTCGGACATTTTTCTCCATTCCCGATGAGCGAACAGGGTGACCGTTCACCAGGTCCCGTTCAGAATTTCGGCGCAAACACAAAACCCACCTCGCCGAATCTGCGGCAGGTGGGCCTGAGAGCTCTTCAAAAAAGGTGTCGACTAGCTCATCCCGGCACTCCCAGCCGAAGCAGGGATAAAACCAATGATGGAAATGCTAATTCGATGCTCTCGCATGAAGTTCATAAATGCGGTTCAATCGATTCGCGCCTTCAGAAGTCCAGGAGACTCGACACGAGCGAATGCAGATCTGGTCGGAGTGAACAAATCTTTGAACACCCCCTTGTCCGAACCAGATTCTATCATTCTCCCCGCCGGCAGTGGGGTGGACCATTTTCCCAGTAGACAGCACTCGGCCGAAACAGCAGAATTGGCGCGTCTTTTGGCGGATGTACGGCGGTTGCGGACTGGCATACTCACGCCAATTCAATGAGCAACCAAAGACGAGAAACCTTTTCAGCACACGACGTAAGGAGGATTACGCACATGAGATTGTACGTAAGAGCTACGATCCCGCCGTGCTGTTCGCCAGACTTACGTATTTGTATGGTCTGCGGGTCAATCCGTCCGACCCGCGTTGGTCACTGGCGAAACACAACTATGGCTTTCAAGCGGGTTACACCTACGCAGTTAACGACAATCTAGCCCTGAGCACCGCTTTTTTGGGCACTCACCGGAACACGCGTTCGCCGGATGGCATCGCCATTCCGCCAGCGCGTGAGTATTACGCGTTGCAACTGGGCACAACCTGGTTACTGGCTCGAAACCTCTTCGTGGAACCGTCCGTGGCCATGCGTGTCGGCGGCGACACTCCGGGCCTCACGGTGTCTCTCAATTTTTCGCATTCGCTGCTCGGGCGAAGAAAACCCTGAGAACGGGCGCCGTTCGCCTGACTGTCCACGACGTCGAGGATGGCCCTTAGCCGGGTCACGGCCCGGCTTTGATGACATCACAGTAGCGGCCCGGGCAGTTTGGCGTGGATATCGCGGACACGCTCAAGCAGGACAGCTTGTTGGGGGTCTACCGGAAGTCTGGCCTTCACACGCTCGGTACTGAGCTGTTATCGGGCTTCGGAGGCTTCAAGGCGAGGGGGGGGCCCCTCGAGTCCAATCAGAAGGCGCAAATGCTAGAGCAAGTTTGCCGGGGCGGGTAATCGTCAAGCGCAAACCTGGACATTGGTATGGTGAAGGGATAGCCGGGCCGATGAAAGGGAAACATGGTCCGCTTTGGTCGAGTAGAGGCCACTTTCCAAAAAGGAAAGAGCGACTACGCGACAGCTCTCGAACCTAGTTGCCAGCAAATCTCGCGCGGCTGTGGTGGCGCAGCCCGCCGGGCAACGCTAAGTGACTGATAAAAGGGTATATCCATCCTGATCCTATAAGGAAGTACCTACGCATTCACTCCGACCGCACAGAAAGAATCTCTGCGTCGATTCTCAATGACGGAAAATCTAGAAGCGCCCCGGCTGAGCCTGCGCAACCTCGTCGCCGCTGGGGACGATGAACGCATCCACGCGCAGGCCATCGGGCAGTTGCGAACCGGGCTCGAGCTCCACCAGGGTTTCGAGAATTTTGGTGTCCACCTTTTCTGTGGGCTCGTCGGTGCGGACGTTCTTCGGCCCTAACTGCTGCCCCACGCGCACCACCCGCCCCCAGAACCTCTGTTTGCCGAAGGCGTCGGCGGTGACGTAGGCCTTCTGTCCCACACGCACCTTGCTGACGTCGGTTTCATCCACGTCAACGCGCACCCTCAGGGTGTTCCTGTCTCCGATGGTCAAGATGGGATCCGGCACGGTCGAAGAATTCGAAACGCTTTCTCCACTGCGGTGATGCTTGCGCAGCACAGTTCCGTCGATGGGCGAGCGAATGAACGTCTTGTCGTATTTTGCCTGCGCCTCGTCCAACTGCGCCCGCGACAATT
>Ga0210408_10000446_pt1 | contig 53505 bp, 31 predicted proteins | sample IncBWH4MmetaG_FD_155471 | JGI IMG/M metagenome (GOLD analysis project Ga0210408, IMG submission 155471) | Forest soil microbial communities from Barre Woods Harvard Forest LTER site, Petersham, Massachusetts, United States - Inc-BW-H-4-M | ecosystem: Environmental > Terrestrial > Soil >...
CCTTTATGACGAAGCGGCCTTCAAATCTGTCACGTTGAAACGCGCCACCCGGCACTTGGCCCAACGCCTCCAGGCCCACCCCGGCGGAGCGCAGAACTCTGCTCTGCCGGACCCCGACGAGGTTGCCTTCCTGAACCGGCAACTCGTCGAACAACTCTTTCCCGGCGCCATTTACGAGCTGCAAAAGACCATCGACAAAACCAAGAGCAAAGGCACCCTCCTGCAGGACGTCGGGGCCTTGCTGGGCATGTTCGCTTTCACCTTTGCCGCGGCGTACTTTAATCGGCGGGCGGCCTTCCTGGGTTCCTTTGTCCTCTGTTTGGGCGTCGTCGCCTATGTCTTCTATTCGCTGAAAACAGAGGCGGACGCCTATTGGATGCTGCCGCTGGTGGGCTTCGTCACCCTCTCCTCTTTCGCGGGTTACTCGATTTACTTCCCCGAACTATTCCCCACCCGTCTGCGCGGGACGGGGGTGGGCTTTTGCTATAACACCGTGCGCTACCTGGCCGCCCCATTTCCATTCCTGCTGGCCTGGCTGAGCTCCCTGGGGCTGCCCTTCCGCACCGCCGCCGTGGCCATGTGCTCCATCTACCTCCTGGGCATCATCGCCCTCATCTGGGCCCCCGAAACCAAAGGCAAACCCCTCCCGGAGGACTGACACCCTCCTCCTCCTTCTCGGGTTTCCCCCATGTAAACCATTTAACCCATTTTACCCATGTAACCCTGTAACCCATGTAACCCTGTAACCCTGTAACCCTGTAACCCTGTAACCCTGTAACCCTGTAACCCTGTAACCCTGTAACCCTGTAACCCATGTGACCCATGTAACCATGTAACCCTGTAACCCTGTAACCCATGTAACCCATGTAACCATGTAACCATGTAACTTTTTAACTCTCCGGTTGCGTCCCCGCCTGCTCTTTGAGTTCTTTGTGTTCTTTCGTGGCTAAATTCCTTTCGCCCGTTGGTTTTTGGCTTCTCATCGGTCCCCTTTCCACACAAAATCACCGCGCGCAAACATCAATGACTTTAAATGAGCTTCGATTTTCCCGATAGACTCGCCCATCTGATATTCGAGCATTGGGGGGACCAGCCGGTTGCCTCCGGCGGTCTCCTCACCCGATGTCCGCCGTTGCGCGTGCTTGTCACCCTTCTCAATACCTGCTTCTTCGCCAGCCTGAAACGCGAGGAAGAGCGAACCACCCAATTCGATTTGGCCTTGTGCGGCCCCCCCGACTTGCCCGAGGCCTCCTTCCGCTACAGCAAGTTTACCCGGACCTTCAACCTCGTCGCCTTCGACGATTCCCGCCCGCTCTCCGTCAACGAGCTGGTTCGCCTGGCCCCCGCCTGTGACCCGGAAAAAACCATCATCCTGGTCCGCTACGACCCCAAAACCGGGAGCCTCACCCTCCGCGGCGTCGTCGATGTCGGGCGCCGTCCCTCGCTGGCGGCCGCCCAATTGTCCGAATTGCGAATCCGCGTCTCCGGCCCGGGTGAAATGAAGATCCGGTTGCATACCGTTGCCCTCTGCACTTACGAGGATGGCATGATCTCCTTCCCCGAGCGTTGCCAGATCAACACCGGGCGCGTTTATGATTTCTTCGAAGCCACCAGCCTGGACTTATGTCGCGAAGTAAAATTGGCGGCCGGAAAACTGCTCGACGTTCAGCCCGTTGAAGGGCCCGATTACCGCGCCATGCGCTACCTCTTTGGCCTCCAGGAAATCATCGACCGAATGCAACGCCTCAAACACGGCGGCTGTATCTTGATTGTCCCGGAGGTAACCTGGCAGCAAAACCTGGCCGGCACCACCATCAAATATCGGTGCCGCGATCAATCCGTCTGGGATTGCTTATGCGGCAAATGGATTCTGCACGACCAATTCTTCGCCGCCCTGGACACCGCCCGCGCCGGCGGTCGCAACGCCGAACAAGTCGAGAGCCTGCAAACCCAAAGAGAGGACGTCGAAAACGGGCTCCGCGATTCCCTGGATGCCCTCATCCGGTTCACCGCCGTCGATGGCGCCGTGCTCATGACCCGCAGATTCGAGCTGCTGGGTTTCGGCACCGTCATGCAGCTTCCCCAGAAAACTGAGTACCGGGTCCGGCGCTGCGCCGACCGCCAGGGCGGCCAGAGCGAGGATATTGTCCTGGAGACTTACGGCACCCGGCACCGCTCCGCCTTCGAATTCTGCTACCGCTGCGCCCCTTCCGTCGCCCTCATTTCCTCCCAGGATGGCGGCGTCAAGACCGTCACCCGCGTCGGCGACGATGTATGGTTCTGGGAAAATACGATCATTGACTCCATCGAATTGTAACCCCTTCCCTCAGCGGAGCGGTATTTGGCGTTTGGTATTTGGTCTTTGGTGTTTTGGTCTTTGGTATTTCTACGTGGGTTTAATCGTTCCCTTCCCTCCGTTAACTCCGTTTCCTCCTGTTACCTTCCGGCCGCCCATGATTCTGTCCCGCCATGATTCTGTCTCGTGGTCCCCGCCCAACCCACGGCGCCTGCTCCACCAACGACCATTACCTGCGGCAGGTCCGGGTGAGTTACAACAATGGCGTGACGGTCTGCATCAACCGCCATCCGACGCGGTCATGGCCAGTGCAGTTGGGACAACCCGGCGGGTATTTTAATTTCAACGCCGTGATGAACGGCACGAACGTCCAGTGGGTGGGCCAGACCAATCTGACTTCTTATCTCCTGCCGCCCACCAACGGTTGGGTCGCCTTCGCGCCCGCCCCACCCAAAATTTCCTCCATCACACTCGCATTCTCATTGCACGCAAGCGGCTCGATAAAACCGCGCTTTATCGCTTATGGCATCAGGCGTAAAAGTAAGCGTGGCGTCATTGGCCGTGACATTGGTCCAGGTGCTCCAATTGGAAAAGTCCGGACTCTGTTGAACGATATAGCTACGCCCTCGTTCGCCCTCGACGACAATCTGCGGTTGACCTCCACTGAAGGAGCCCAGCAGGCGCGGAGTCAGCCAGAGGCTCGGCGCCGGGTAGCCCGCCAGGAGTTGCTCGAACGTTTCCAGGTTGCTGTAGTCGTTCTGCCCGGTCGTGTACATGACACCGCAAATGCCGGGGTAAGGACGCGCCGCGTTGAGCCAGTTAGTAACGAGCGTGGGCGCCGCATCGTAGTAGCCGGCGATGAGCTGGCGATTGCCCAGCCCGGCGAAGAACTGAAGCGAGGCCGCCCGCTGGTCGTAGTACCACGGCACGACGATAATATCGCTGTCGAGTCCCTGCCACGAGTTGGTGAAATTGCCGCGGGCCAAATAATAATTTCCATGGGCGTTATGGTTCGGGTCGAACATGTCGGTCCAGACGTAGATACGGCCGCCGGGGTTGACCTGGCGGAGAATGCTGGCGCAGGTGCGGACATTGTCGGCCAGCAACGCACCGGCATCCAGCCCGCGCGCCTGGCAGGCCGCGCACCAGTTGAACACGCGAATCTCGTCGTGCGACATAAAATATCCGCGCGTGCCCCAGGCCGCCTGCATGCGCTGGGCCTGGTCGCGCAGCAGGTTGACCGTGGCGGGTTCGGAAACGCAAATGTTCGCCTGGTCGTCATACACGGTCACCGCGTGAGTCCACGAAACGCGCAAACGCGTGCCGTTGGTCAGTCCCGGCGAAAGAATCTGCAGTTGCGGCGGCGTGTGGTAGATGTCGTAAGAACCTGCCCACGGAACGCTTCCCATGAGCGGGTCGGTCAGGGTGGCGAAATCCGAGCCTTCGACCAGGGGCGTTCCGCTTTCGGTCTGTACGGTCAGCGGTGCGCCGGGCCGGCGAATGAGGTTCAAAAACGCGACCTCCTCGATGACCGCATTGTCCCACCAGAGCGAGCCCGTCGTGCCGCCCCAAACGCCGAAATAAACGTTTACAGTCGTGTTCGTAAGCGAGTTGAAAACCGCGTGGTGGGTGGTCCACCCTTGCGTCGGTTGCACGCGGAGGCCATTGTAATTGAGGGCCAGTCCGCCGCCGAGTACCAGCACTTGCGGCGCGACGACGAAGTTAGTCGCCTTTACTTGCACGGAAATGTGGTATTGGCGAAAAGGCTGGACGGTAAGCTGCTGCACGATCCGCGCGTTGGCCCCATTCGGGTCGGTGACTCTGGCGGTCCCATTGTCCTGCACGACCGTGCTGTCTTTCCAGCTCCAGAGCGCCAGATTGGAGAAATCGCCCCCGGGAAACGCGACTGGCGGGTCCGGCTGAATCAGCGCCACGTCGTTCGATACCACCAGCAGCGCGTTGGTGACGGGCATGCCTTCGATAAGGTTGGGGTCGTTGAACAGCAGGTCATTGGAATAACCGACCGGAAAAAGCTCCGGAACGACTTCGAGGTTCAGATTGGTTGCGGCTTGTTTAATCAGGTTGAGGTTGTTGAAGTAACGGGCGTCCATCGTGGCCAGGCGGCTGAACTTCGAATCGCTGACCAGCATATGGGTGTAACCCGCTTGCGCGGCGCGTTGCATGAGCGCGAGAACATTGGTGACGTTCTGATCGACCCAAAGGTTTTGGGAGACGTAAAACCAGCGTTCAAGAGCCTGGCTGCGCACCGCGCCGGAAAGAACCAGGAGCACCAGCAGCAACGGAATCGGCCGGTGGCGGCAGCGCAGAAGCGTCATGAAACAATTATGGCATACGGCGAACCCTCACGCAGCCAAAAAAGGACTGCGGAGGTGGCTGATGTGCGGGCGGTTGCGGCGGCTACGATGGAAGTGATTTTGCAAACGCGCTCTTAGTCGTTGGGAAGTCCAATTTGCACCGTGCTCTCAATCGAAATCCGAGCAACTGAGGAAATAATGGCAGCGCGGACACCGCAGCTTGCACTTCTCGTTGTGGAGTTCATGGCCGCATCGCGGGCACCAGCGCCAGTATTCGCCCTCGGTGCTGGGACAAGCCGGCTCTTTATCGGGAGCAGATCCCGAGCTCTGTTGTGTTTCTTCAGCACTCATTAAACAGATCTTGGCAATAACCTATCATTTTAGAAAGGGGCAAGCGAAAAGCCTGAAATGTGGACGCTGGATTACTGCGGCACGGCGCTCCTGGAAACGAAAGGCGTCAGTGAATGATAATGTTCTTTCGGCCGCAGTATAGGGCCCATCGCTCATAACGTCCCGAAGTGTCAAAGTGTTGGACCGACCCAGAATCTGTCTGCAGGCTTCAATGTAGTGCGAAGTTATTTGCTCACCTTCACCACGAAGTAGAGGAAGGGCGCGCTGGTTTCGGTGAACCAGTGCGGAACACCATTGGGGATCACGATTACATCCCCCTTCGCAAGGTGACGCACCTCGCCGCCCGCAATCTCTTTGGCGCCAAATTCTCCCGGTGATTTCTCCTTTAGCTCACTCGCCTTCCCACCCGTGATAAACGTCGCCGTGCCGTCCACGATGTAGAAGATGTCGGTGTCTTTTTCATGGATTTCCACCGTCCCCGGACCGTGGCGGTGGCCCGCCATGATCTTGTAATTGTTGGTCTGAAGCAGCATTCCTCCCTCGGCAAAAGTGGCATCCACTTTTTCGTGCCCAAGGTGAATGACGGCTTCCGGTTGCTCTGCCGCGTAAGCCAGGCCGATCCAACTTGCGGCCGCCAGCGTCAGAATGGCTTTTGGAAATGATTTCATGGCGCGAGGGTTCTCGACTTTCAAAATCAAGTCAACCCGCGAAAACGGGTGGACCCTTGCTTGAAGACGGACAATTTTGGAGTAGATTTCGGGTGTTCCCGGCAATCCTGGTTGGTTGGGCCTGAGCCAGCAGGTTTGTCGGCGCCTTTAACCATGACCCGGTTATGAAAACACCTATTGGTAAATTCTCCTTGGCCATAGTCACGCTGACTTTGACCTTCAACCTTCAACTTTCAACCGCGCACGCGGGGCCGGCCGTGACCAGCATCGCCGGCGGGAGTCAACACAGTCTGTTTTCGAAATCGGATGGCAGCCTGTGGGTCATGGGCGACAACTATTACGGTCAATTGGGGCTCGGCTTCTCGACCCTGAGGACTAACTTTCCGTTTCAGCTTCTCTCCAGCGGCGTTCAGAAGGTTGCCGCGGGGGGACACCATAGTCTTTACCTGGCCGGCGGCTCCCTCTGGGTGATGGGTTGGAACCACTTTGGCCAATTGGGTGATGGCACCACCAATGACCATTTCTTCCCCGAGAAGATTTTTACTGGCAGCCCAGGTGTCTATGGTGTGAGGGTCAACGTGATGGCTGGCGGCTATTACCATAGCCTCTATGCTACCTATTCTCCCACCGTCTTGGGCTACAACAACCTCTATGCCATGGGGGCCAACGGCGCCGGCGAGTTGGGTGACGGCACCTTCACCGTCCATTATTCAGCGGAACAAGTCAGGTACAGCACGATCATTTCGGCGGTCGCCGCAGGAGAGGGGCACAGCCTTTATCTCACGGGTAACGGCAGCCTTTGGGCCATGGGCGACAATACCGACGGTCAGTTGGGGCTCGGCTCAATCCCCGAGACCAACTACGCGGTAATGATCGTGTCCAGCGGCGTCACGGCAGTGGCCGCCGGAGCTTATCACAGCCTTTTTATCAAGTCCGATGGCAGCCTTTGGGCTATGGGAGCGAATGGGTACGGCCAGTTGGGCGACAACTCGACCTCTAACAAGTTCACGCCGGAGCAGATTGCCTTCAATGGGGTGACGGCGATCGCGGCTGGAGACGCTCACAGCCTTTTTATCAAATCCGACGGCAGCCTTTGGAGTATGGGCTGGAATTATGAAGGCCAGTTGGGCACCGGCGATTTCATGGACCACAAACTCCCGGTGTTGATCGTATCCAGCAATGTCATCGCGGTCGCTGCCGGAGGTAGCCATAGCCTCTTCATCAAATCCGATGGCAGCCTGTGGGGCATGGGCAACGATCTTGACGGCCAGTTGGGCATTGGCAATACGACGAGTCGCGGTGTTCCGATGCTCATCGTGCGCGGCCCGCCGCCGCCGCCCGCCATCACCGGCATCAGCCTCTCCGGCGCAAATCTGCTCCTCACCGGCGCCAACGGCGTGAACGGCGAAATCCTTAACACCTTGACGAGCCCAGACCTGGCTCAACCCTTGAGCCAGTGGCAGTCGGTGGCGACCAACGTTTTGGGCGCGGACGGCAACTTCACCATCACCGCCGCCAATGCGGTGACTCCGGGCGCGGCGCACCAGTTTTACATTTTGCAGGCGCAATGACAAAACCATGTGAGGGGTCAGTTGCACAGATTCGCATACTGATACGTCAGACCCGCTTGCAGGTATTTGCGAGGATTTTCCTCCGGCGTGCACCTCGGGTGCGGCAACTCATTGCTTGTCCGCCAGCATTCGTGCAATCTCGTGCTATCTACCAGTAACCTAATAACGACTTGCAGAATCAGACTTCCATAGGCGTTCCTCCAAAGGGCAGCCGGCGTCGCCGCGTGTGGCAAGCCATGGTCGTCGTTCTGGCGGCCATTATATTATTGTTCCTCGTCTCTGCGCGGCCGAACGAGCCGAGCTACGCCGGCAAAACCTTGACGCAATGGCTGTTGAATACGAATGCAGACGGATTTTGGATTCCGAACGATGTTTACGGGCACATCCACGATGAACTTTGGTCCGTAGTCAGTGGGCCGGATTCCGAAACCAACCTCACTGGACCGGTTTCGTGGCAACCTGTTCCTGTTCCTGACGAGGTCTTCATGGCAGTGAGGCACATCGGCACGAACGGCATTCCGCGACTTATCCAACTCATTTCTTCCAGGCCCGGCCCTTGGGCAACCATCCGAGGCGCGATTGCCGCACGACTCCCGCAGAAATGGGGCGGGTCTTTTTATCCCTATGATTCCCGTTTTTTTGCCCAGCAACTGAACGTGGCCGCATTCGAAGGCTTTACCATCCTGGGAACCAACGCCGAGCCGGCGCTGTCGGCATTGAGCAATCTGTTGTTCCAGGGAAGGGACCAATTGCAACTGACCTGGGCCATGGCGAACATCGGCCCGAAGGGAATGGCAGTGTTGACCAACGCTCTTGCCCTTACCAATGACAGCTTACGCGACGCGGCTGCGCTCGCCCTCGGACTTAAATATCAACAAGCCAGGCTTGCCGTGCCGGCACTGGTTGACTCCGTTGAGCGAGGGGACGCGACCTATGACGTGCTCGGCGCGCTGGGCCGCATCGGCTGTGATGATCCGCGACTCGTGCCGGCCTTGGTGCGGCTGCTCGAAGCCAAAGGTGCACCGGCCAACCCCAAGGTTAATACCGGTATGGCGTTTCTCCTTCTGGGATTGCAACGCGAGAAGGCGCGCGTGGCCGCACCGCTTGTCATCGCGGAGTACCGCCTCGTGGAAGGCGATGCAATGGCCGCCGCGGAGCGTGGATTCTATCGCCGTATATTGATGGTTATCGCGCCCGATTTGGAAACGCAATTGCCGCCGCGCCCGCCCGACGAAAAGTCCGGGCTTTGGCCTTAACCCGGAGGACGGTTACTTCGCAAATTTCATCTGATTGCCACGTTTCACCGGCTGTCCCCTGATGGGGGTTTGTGCGACCAATTGGGCAACGGAAACATTCGACTCAGCCCTAACTGTTCGGGAAAGCTCATACTGATCTTGAATCAGCCTGAACTGATCCAGTTTGATCACGGACTAAAGATCAGGCGGTAGAATTTGCTCCGCGCGCTGGGTGATGGGGTGATGGCGGCGGTCGTTACAATGTTGCCAGTCGCGTCCGCGGTTTCCGTGAAAGGCGCCGCGGCATTCGCCCAGACGCCGGTGGCCAGGTCGGTAGTTTCCTGGAGCGCATACGGAGCGCCGGCCCAGGTGAGGTTGACAACGCCCCCTACCATTGCAACCGAGAGCACAGGCGACGCGCCGGCCGAGGTCAGGTTCCCGGGAGCCGGGCCGTCATCAGGCGAACCGATGCCGGCGATCATATCATCCGGCAACGCGGTGGCGTGGAACTGGATGCTGGAGACGTAGAACTCGCCGTTGGGCGCAGCCGCGTTCGTCTGAACGGTGAACAGGGTCGGCGGACTGACGGCCCAATTAATCGTGGACGCAGTAAAGGGTATGATACAGCAAATGCAGGGGTGGATAATGATGACGTTGGTCACATTGATAATGGCCCTCAGGGTAACCGTCCCGCCATCCTGCGGATTATCGACCACCAGGGCGATTCGGTTCCAGGTATCCAACGCCATCGGCGCAGGCGTCGCGGCGTCAAACGGCAAACCACCGGAGGACCCCGCAATGTGCAGGTAGTTCGAGGCGTCCAGGGTCAAGGCCAGGCCGTCCTGGCCGCCGCTGGTCAGGTTGCTGACACAGCAGGCAATAGTTTGGAAGAGGGTTCTCTCCGTTCGCACCGAGTCGCCCTTCTCATAGCCATCAAAGAACAGGGTGTAGCTGTCGTCGGAGGTGGTGCCGGAGGCGGTGATGGGCGGCACCTGGATGGAAGCCCCGGCGTGGGGGTTGATGTCCAGGACATTGACCACCTGGCCGCCGGGTGCGGGCAGGCCAAAGTCTTCCGTCGAGCCGACGTTGACGCCGTAGGTGCTGGCAAAGTCCGACCCGACCAGGTTCAAGTCCGGGCCGACGGTGGCGCCGAGCGGCCTGGCCAGCGACGGCACGTTCCACCAACCCCACTGCCACCACCAACGCGAAGTGACATTCAACCGGAGGTTCCAGGTCACGACGCCGCAAGGATTGGAAACGACTACGGTGTAGAGGCCGGCGTCGGCGAAGCCGATCGGAGACATTTGGAGCAGGGAATTGTTGGCGCCGGGCAAATTCACATTGTTATGCAACCACTGGTAGCTCAAGGGCGGTGTGCCCCCGGCTGTGACACCGAACGTGGCAGTGCTGCCCACCTGCAAGGATTGGGAAGGACTGCCCCAGACAATAAACGGCGGGGCGCAGGTGTAGCAATTGGCGTGTGCGCTGGTGAATTCGACGCGCATGCCGGTCCATTCGCTGGTGTTCGTCACGGTGAACTTGAGCGAGTTTAAACCCGATACAAAACCGCCGCCGGCGGGAATGGTAAACGGCGTCCAGGAGAAAATGCCGGGAATGGCGGCCGGCACCGGCACGCCATTGAGCTTCATAGAAGCCGCGTTGTCCGCTGCCCAGCGGCCTGAGATGGTCGCCGTGGCCGGGTTGTAGCCGGCCGGCAAAACGAAGTTCAGCGTATAGGTGTAGGTGCCCCCGGGACAACAACCGTTGTTAGTATAATCCGGAGCGATCCACTTCGACGCCGCCAGCGTGTAAGCCGCATCCGGAGGCAGGCTCCAGGGAGTATATATGTAGCACGTGTAATTAACGTAACCATTCAAATACGCGCAAAGGATGGGGCCGGTGGGGTGGCAGATATCGGAGACCGCGACCGCATTGCCGAAGTAATCGGCGGGCATGCCGCCAGGCACGGCGGTGGGCGGGAGCGAGTAGTAAGGATCAACCGTGGCGTCCGGAAGCAAAATACCGCCCAGCCCAACTCCGGTATTGGTGAGATTGGAGAGGAACGACTGCACTGGGCCAATGATCAGTGGAACCACCTTGGTGGTGACATTGCCATGGCAATCCCGGACGGTGACGGTGATGGAAGTAACTCCCGGACCGAGGGTCGTATTACACGGAGGCGATTGGCTGATGAGCAGCGAGTTTTGCGGGCAACAATTGTCCGTAGCGGTCACGGGCACGCAAGGCACGGTGCAGTTCGTCACGGTCATGCTGGCCGGGCAGGTCACCACCGGGGGGGTTCTGGGCAAGCCCTGGACGCAAACCACGCACGAGCTGGAATTGCCACAGAGGTCGGTCACGGTCACGGTCACACACGCGAAAGTGCCTGCAACAATGGTGCCGGCGGGCGGCGATTGCGTGTAAATCAAGGAGCAGAGAGGGGTGCAGTTGTCGGTTGCGGTGACGGAAATCGGAGGGATGACCAGTTGGCAGTTGGCGTTTAACGAGACGACCAAGGTGTTACTCGGGCAGTGGAGCACCGGTGGAGTGGTGTCAACTACCGTCACCGTCTGGCTGCAATTGGTGCTGGCGCCACAGCCGTCGCTAATCTGCCAGGTCTGGGTGATGACCTTGGGGCAAACCCCGTTGGTCACGAAGCTGGTCGAGGTGATGAGCACGTTGGTTGGGAGGCCGGTCGAGGTATGGAGCAGGTTGGTGCAGCAGGTCGAAACCAACGGCGGATCAAACGTCCAGGTGGTGCCGCATGGCACCGTTTTGTTGGTCGAGCACTGCACCTGCAAACAGTTGGTCGGACAACACCCTGAAACGGTCACCGTCTGGCTGCAATTGGTGCTGGCGCCACAGCCGTCGCTAATCTGCCAGGTCTGGGTGATCGTGAGCTGCGGGCAAGCGCCGTTGGTCACGGCGCCGGACGCGGTGATGAGCACGTTGGTTAAGATGCCGGTCGAGGTCTGGATCAGGTTGGTGCAGCAGGTCGAAACCAACGGCGGATCAAACGTCCAGGTGGTGCCGCATGGCACCGTTTTGTTGGTCGAGCACTGCACCTGCAAACAGTTGGTCGGACAACACCCTGAAACCGTCACTGTCTGGCTGCAATTGGTGCTGTCACCGCAACCGTCAATAATCTGCCAGGTCTGGGTGATGTTGAGTTTCGGGCAAGCGCCGTTGGTCACGACCCCGGTCGGGGTGACCAGCACGTTGGTCTTGAGACCCGGCACGTTGGTAGTGCAGCAACTCGAAACGGTCGGGAGATCAAATGTCCAGGTGGTGCCGCACTGCACCGTCTTGTTGGTCGGGCATAGCACCTGCAAACACGGCTGCGCCAAACCACACATCGTAACCAGAATGTAACAAAGAAATCCGAGCAGACGCGTTCTCATAATTGAACCATTCGAACAGTACCCTTAGCCGTTGAAATTCTCCCCCAGGAGGGAGGGACGGCTGACGAAAGCCCGAGGCCTTTTAGGGATCACCGGCAATGCTACTCCCGCCATTCGTAAGACGCAAGTTATACTTGCAATTAGTTCAAAAATAGTCTCCTGCCATGGTCAACGACAGGTTGGTTCATGTTAAGCATTTAATACACTGATGGATGATGGTGATTGAGTTTAGTCTGTCTTGTTTGTAGAATGTGAGGGTGAGTTTCTTCGCAGCAGAGAAGTTCCTTGCAGGCGGTTGTGGTGCAATCTGTCTTCTGTCGATGGCCGGCGGGGCCTGGGGCGCGACTTCAAAGCCGGCTGCGCCGGGCAATCTGGCCGGGTCTGCCGTCGCTCCGGGCCGGATTCAGCTTACCTGGAACGATAATTCGTCGAATGAAACGCAGTTTTATCTGGACCGGACGAGCAATAATTTTGGCAGCATCGTGCAGTTTGTCCTTGGGGCCAAAGCGACGAATCACCTCGACACAAATTTGCTGGCGGGCAGCACGTACGCTTACCGCGTTCGCGCCTACAACAGCGCCGGTTATTCGGCGTACTCCAACACCAACAGAGCGACCACTTGGTCGGCCCCGTCAATCGTCCAGCCGCCGCAGAGCCAGGCGGTGGCGGCGGGAAGCAACTTGGTATTCACCGTAACGGCCGCAGGCACGGCGCCCTTGAGTTACCAATGGCTGTTCAATAGCTCGGCCATATCGGGCGCGACGGGCACCAGTCTCGCCCTCGTCTCGGTTCAGGCTTCTAACGCCGGCAATTATACGGTCGTGGTGAGCAACGCGGTGGCGGCGGTAACGAGTTCGGTGGCGAGTCTGACGGTCTTGCTGGTCTCGCCGGGAATTGCAGTTCAGCCCGCCAGTCTTAGTGTGGTGGCCGGCACACAGGCCGATTTGAGTGTGGTCGCCTCCGGAACCCTGCCTTTGAGCTACCAATGGCAGCGCGACGGAACTAACGTGGTTGACGGAGGGACCATTCTCGGGGCCGGTTCCAGCGCGTTGCGGTTGTCCGATGTCCAGACGAACCAAGCAGGCGATTATCGGGCGGTCGCGAGCAATAGCGCCGGCACGGTCACGAGCCAGGTTGCCAGACTCACGGTGACGTTGGCACCGGCGGCGCCGACGGTCCTGAGCCAGCCGGTTGCCCAAGTAGTCGCCACCGGCGGCAACGCAGCTTTCAACGTTACTGCGATGGGAACCAGCCCGCTGAATTACCAATGGCGATGCAATGGCACCAACCTGGCGGAAGGCGGCCAGTTCAGCGGGACGGTCGAGCCGGCGTTAAATATTGCCAACGCGCAGCCGGGCAACGGCGGGGCCTACTCGGTGGTGGTGGCGAATCCGTACGGAGCGGTGACAAGCCAGGTGGCCGCGCTGGCAGTCCAACTGTCCCAGCCGCGTTCGGTGGACCTGCTGGTGCTGATCAATTCCCGGAGCGGCCGGTATCCGGATTTTCAACATTATTTGCAGCCCTACCTGGACAACTTCGGCTGTCCGTACACCGTCCTGGATATCGCGACGAACAGCCTTGGGCCGGAGGTGAGCAATCATGCGGTAATTATCATCGGCCACAGCCAACTGGATACCAACCTGACCTGCCTCGGCAGCGCGGCCCAGAGCAACATCGCAACGGCGGTTTCCAACGGGGTTGGGCTAATCAACTTCGATAATAATTTGGCCGGTAGCGGCAACCAGCCGCGCTACCAGTTTGTACAGCAGATTTTCGGGTTCGGGTACGGGACGACCACGCCGGTTTTGAACGTCACTTTGCCCGCGACGGAACCGCAAGGTCAGATGCACTTCATCACGGCGTTGCACGGGGCCGGAGACGTCGTGACCTTGCGCAGCAACCTCAGCCTGCCAAGCCTGGCGCTGCCGGCGGGCGTGACCGGAGTCGCTATGGCCGGCGGGCAGCCGTTCCTGGCGATCGGCAAACACGGCCAGGGCCATGCGGTGCAATGGGGTAGCTATGATTGGATGTCGACTGCGGTCCTGGGACCGGTGGAGGGTCTGGATGACCTGCTTTGGCGAAGCATCGTCTGGGCGGCGCGCAAGCCGTTCGTCATGCGCGGGCTGCCGAACCTCGTGACGATGAGGATGGACGACGTGTCCGGTCCGTTTTGGTGGGTGCGTGTCGCCAACCAAATAGGATTCAAGCCGTGGATGAGTGTGTTTCTCAACAGCATCGACGAGACGGAAGCGGCCGACCTGCGGAACCTTGTGACCCACGGGCTGGCGACGACTTCCATCCACGCTTTCGACTGCTGCAATACCTTCTTCTATTTCGATCACGGCCATGGAACCGCTTGTTCGGACACCGTGATTTCCAATAATTTCTACCAGGGCACGCAATGGCATCTGAGTCACGGTATCCCCATCTCCAAAGTAGTCGGGCCGCATTATTCGGAAATCGGCGCGAACGCGTTTCCGTGGCTGAAGGCGTGGGGTGTGGAATTTGTGCCGATCGAGATCGTCCCTGGGACGGTCGAGTATGGGAGCGCGCCCGCGGCCTGGCTGGTCGGCGGACCCTACCGGCTTTACGAGACCCCGCAACCCGGGAAGGTCAACTGGCCGTTGTGGTACGCGGATTCACTCAGCGTTCCCGGTCACCCGGAATTGGATGGGCAATTCCTTAATTGCTATTCCGAGGTGCGTGATGACGCCTCGTGCCACGAATGGTGCCCGGCGCACAACGACGTTGCCGGCAGCATTGGCCGAGGCACGCGCCAGGTCAAACGCGAGCTCGACAGCATGGTCATGGGAACTCTCTATACCCACGAATGGTATTTGATTCCGATTCCGCAATCCTCCAATCAAACCCCGATGACGACCAACGATTGGGTTGCAGTTCTTCAGGGCATAACCAATAACCTCGCCGCTTGCAGCCCGAGATACGTCACCCTCGATTATGCGAATCAATACGTGCGGGCGACGCGCACCTCACGAATAAGCGCGGCCATTTACGACGCGTTCTCCGGCCAAACAACGGTAACATTGTCGGGCAAAACCGATTTGGAAACCGAGTTTTATCTCTTTGAAGGCCAGGCCAACAATATCAGCAACAGCTTGGTATCGGTACCAGCTTTTTCGGGAACAAATATCACCACCACGACAGGAGCACCGGTGCCGCCCCTCATCCTTATTGGCCCTTCGAGCCTGACCAATGGGGCCGGCAGTACCGCCAGGTTTAGCGTGAGCGCAGTTGGGACGCCTCCGTTGAGCTATCAGTGGCTGGAAAACGGGCTGGAGGTCGGCGACGCGACGAATCCGACCCTGACTTTGGCGAACATCTCCGCGACGGATGCCGCCAGCTACAGCGTGGTCGTGAGCAATTCGGTGGGAACAGCGGCCAGCGCAAGTGCAAGCCTTTTGGTGCTCGAACGGCCAACCTTGGAAGCCGCCAGTTATTCGCCGGAGACTGGATTTTTCACGGTTACCGTGACCGGTTCCGCCGGTTTTCGGTATGGCTTGCAGGCGACGACTAACTTCACCGATTGGGTGGGCCTGGTTACAAACGTGGCCCCATACATCTTCACGGACACGGAAACCGCGGGCTTGAGTGCGCGGTTTTATCGCGGAGTTTACATCCCGTAAAACGTCCGCGTAACGATGGGCGCGAGGGACCGGCGTGTGGCTTGCGAACTCAGGTAGTGTCTTAAGACACTGCCTGAACTCTGGTTGAACTCAGGTAGTGTCCTATTAGGACACTACCTGAACTCTTGTCCCCAGAACTGGTGACTGGCAGAAAACGCCCTGTCGGCTATTCTACAGGCGTGTTGACGGTAGCCCTTGGTGGGGTTGCCGGAATGAATTTAGAGTTCTCTTTGTAGAATGTGTCGGAAAGGCCGGGGTAAAACCCGGCCTTTTTGTTTGGTTCTGGAGTTCTTCGGGAGGTTCGGGTCGGGTCTAATGCCCTTTCAACAGTTCCAGCAGCCTGGCGTCCAGTTTATGGCCGTGCCAATCCTGGTAATCCACGTCCTCGCGCCGCGAGTCTAAAATCCCGAAGTCGCCCCTGAAATTCCACAGCGCATAACCGATGTGGTTGCTGGTCAGGATGTCGAGCACATCCCCGAACCACCCCAGGAAGACGCTGTGCGGGGTTTTGTTCCAGCAACCACACTCCCCGCAGTGGACACCGACACCGCTCCTGGCCAGCTCGATCCATGACTGGTAATAAGTCTCCAGTCGGGGCTTGCCGAACTCTTGCCCGTTCATCGTGCCGGGCCAGACCGGCGTGGGACAGATGTCCGGGTCCTTGTTCGCCCACGGGGCTTTGTAGTGGGAAATCTGGCCGGGAAAATATCCCCGGCAGCTCTGAGCGATATTCAAATCCTTGAGTTCGGGCGTCACGAGGTTGCCGACCTTGTTTCCGTCGGCGAGCACCAAATGGCCCGGGTTGGCGGCGCGAATGGCGTCGGTGGCGCCCTTGGCGACCGCCCGGTAGAGCTCTCCAGGAATCGCGCTGCTGGTGGCGTGCTGGTCGTTCATATCCGAGCGCAGGGACGGTTCGTTCAAGAGATCGAAACTTACTTTCGACGCCGGAACACTCTTGAAGCGTTTGGCCCACATGCCCCAGTGAAAAAAGAAGGCTTCCTGGGCTTCTTTCGACTTCCACAGATCATACGGTTCGTAGAAACCCGCGTTGATGCAATAGCCCGGCGCTCGATGCAGATTCAGGCTGACGTGCAGGCCGTGGTCCTGGGCCTTCCGCACGAACGCTTCAATTTTGTCCACCTCCTGCTCGTTGATTTTATAGACCTCCGCCGGGGTGATGTGTTGCGAACGGTCAAAGTCCACGTAGCGCGGGTAGGCCATCGGCAAGCGGATGAAATCAAAACCCCAATCCACCATCCAATTGAGGTCATCATCGGTGGTGCCGCGCCGAGCCGGGTAAGCGGGGTTGGGCGAGTTGAAGTCCGTCAGGTTGAACCCCCGCCACCTTGTCAGCGGGTTGCCCTTGGAATTCTTGGTTTCAGCCAGGCCCAGCGAGGCCGCGCCGGCGAGCCCCACCGCCGCGGTGGAAACCGCCGCCGTTTTGATGAATTTACGACGATTCATTTGTTGTGTGCCACGGGTTCAAGCTATCCATAAGGTGATCCGGTTGCTTGGATCGCATTCATACCGAGGCCACAAGTATAGCCGGCCTGGAATCAACTGACACGCCTTTTCGTTCGGCTGGGTCTGCCTCTGAGCATTTGGCTGAGATGGGATCAGCAAGGCCCCGGATTGCCGTCCCCTGGTGTTTGCCGTCAACTCGCGTGGTCGATTTTTTTTATGCCTGCATACACCACCAGAAAAAGGATCCTGATTGTCGATGACGACCCGGATGTTTTGGAAGTTCACGCCGCATTGCTCGAAGCGGCCGGTTACGAGGTGGCTCGCGCCGAACATTCGCTGGCGGCGCTCTTCGAAATCATTCGCAAGGCCCCGGACCTCATCTTGGCGGACCTTCGCATGCCGATCATGGATGGCCTCGCCCTGGTCCGCGAACTTAAGGCCCGCCCGGAAACGCGCCATATTCAAGTCGTTGCGCTCACCGGGTACGATACTCCTGAAAGCCGCGCCGCCTCACAGGAAGCAGGTTGTGCCGGCTACCTTACTAAACCGATTGATGCCAGGCACTTCGCGGAGGAGGTCGCCAGGTTCCTCCAGCCCCCCGACTCGTTGCCTGCGATTTTCAAACCCTTGTCCCGGCAGGGGTTTGCAGCCGGTCCAGGCGCGCCAGCGCAGCGGTGAGGTCCTGAATGAGTGCCAGGCGTTCGTTCTCCTGCTGCTTGTTTGTGGTGATGTCCCGCTCAACGCTGGAAACCCCGATGACACGGCCACTGTCGTCCTTAATGGGTGAGATAGTCAACGAAACCTCGACCTTGCGTTTGTCCTTGCGCACGCGCACGGTCTCGTAGTGCTCGACCTGGCCGCCGCCCGGATTCCTGGCGAGGATATCCAGCAACTGTTCCGGGCGTTCGGGCGAAATGACCCTGGTGATCGAAGCACCGATCATCTCAGCTGCCTGATACCCGTAGAGCCGTTCAGCCCCGGCGTTCCAGGTCACCACGATCCCATCGAGAGTCTTGCCGATGATCGCGTCGTCACATGATCCCACCAGGGAGGCGAGATATCCCGCAGTCGCCTCGGCCTGCCGGCGAATGCGCCGTTCCTGGGCGGCGCCGAGTTCCCGTTTTACAACCGAACCCAGGCGCACCAGTTTGTCTTTCGCAACGTAGTCATGAGCGCCGGCCTTGATTATCTCGACGGCACGTTCCTCGCCAATGGCGCCGGATACGATGATGAACGGGATATCCAATCCTCGCTGCTGGTAAAGTTTCAGCGCGGCAGCCCCGTCGAACCCAGGCATAGAATAGTCGCTGATAATAAGCTGCCAGGTTTTTAGTTCCAACGCGGCTTGCATGGCCGCGGCGGTATCCACCCGCTCGCAGGCGACTTCCAATCCATCTCGCTGGAGTTCCCGGGCAATAAGAATAGCGTCCTCGGTTGAGTCCTCCACGAGCAGTGTTTGCACCGGCTCAGTCATAAACGTCCTTGCTTCACATCGACAGTTACTCTTATTATGCCTTCATCTCCGCGGCTTGTCAACTGGGAGTTTCCTTGGCTGGCCTGGGCATTACCCCCAAGGGCAGCGTGGTGGGCCTATGGAGCACCCTCACTTCCCGGGGAGGGCTGTCCTGCAACAGGCACACGGCGTGTCCCGGCACTGGCCCGCTTGCGGATGTTGCTGGGCCCGGGGACGGGCGCACTCCAGGGGCGGTGGCAGTGCCGCCAGCCACTACTTGTGATACATGGCCATGGCGTTTACCAGGCAAGGGCTCATGGGTTGGGAAGCTTTCCTCCTCTTTTCGGCCAACCTCGGGCGCGCTCTGGCAGGGCGTGCTGATCGACAGGCGATGGACTTCTTATGACCGGACACCGAAAGTCCAAGGCCAGCAATACGCCCCTCGGAGGAATTCGTTTCCAGGCGCGCCCGAAGCTCTGTTATTATTCATTGAGCCCCCAGTGCGAATGACTTTCGACCCGCTGGAGGCTTTCCTCCAAAAGCGCGGTTTTGGTTTCCGCGCGGTATTGGATGTCTTCGAAGGTCAAGTCCGAGGTGGGGGTGCCGCCGAAGTGGGGAAAAACCTCCACTGCGGCGAGCCGGGCAGCGGCTTGCAGGGAGGCCAGGATGTTTTTGGCCGGGGCAGTTCCTTCGGTGCCGGCATCGAGCGACACGGCCAAGGCGCGGGGGCTGCCGAGGCGGCGCCCCAACCACCGGTCAAGCCAGGCACGGACCGGAGCGGGGAGCTCACTTTGGCCGTGCGCCGCCAGCACTAGGATGTCTGCGTCCGAACCTCCGTCACCCACCAGTCCGGACAGTTCCGGCTCACCTAGCAAATCGAACCGCAACAAATTCACCTGAAGCTCCGCTTCCAACTTGAGCTGCTCGGCCAGCCGCTCAAGAACCTGCCTGGCGCGGGCGCCGGTCTTCGCGTCCTCGTAAATCAACTGAACATCCAGCGCTAGCAGGCCGTTAATGAAGATGGGGTTAGCCTGCGGGCCCGCACAAGCGCTGGTCGGCATTTGAAAACCAGGCGTGGTCTGTGTTGCGTCACTGATTAGATGGCTCCACTCTCGCAAGGTCTTCATAGCGGCGACAGTCTGCCACTAGAAATGGAACAAGCGCCATCCGGCTGGATGCTGAAAGTATCTCAGCCAAATGCTGAGGCGGGGCGGGGGCCAACCAACTTCGATTGATTCTTAGATTAGGTCCTGGGCACCGGCCCACCGGATACCGTACTTGATAAGTTCCGGACCCGTTTTCAAACCGAGCTTCTCGCGGATGTGGAGACGGTGGGTTTCGACGGTTTTGCCGCTCATATGGAGGTGCTCGGCGATTTCCGCGGTCGTCATCCCCTGGCCGATGCATTGAAAGACCTCGAACTCGCGGTCAGTCAGCGCCCCGATCGTGGTGTCGGCGGCACGCCGCTGGCGTCCGGAGAAGACGTCAAGAATTCTGGCCGACATGGCGGGGCTGACATAGACCTTGCCGGCCAGGACCTGGCGGATAGCTTCGATCAATTTTTCGCCGCCTTCATTTTTCATGAGGTAACCGCGCGCGCCGGCACGCAACGCTCGTTCCGCATAAAGGCCCTCGTCGTGCATGGAGACCACGAGCACCATGATCTCCGGATGGAGCGCCTTGAGGTCCTTGATGAGTTCAGCCCGTGGTTTGTCGGGAAGCGTCACATCGACCAGGACCAAATGCGGTTGGAGCGATTTCACCAGGGTCAGCGCTTCCTGGGCGTCGCCTGCCTCGCCGCAAATCAGCAGGTCTCCCTGCTGGCCGATTAGCTGGGCCATGCCGCGCCGGGTCAGGGGGTGATCATCGACAATTAGGAGCCGGCGCTGCGAGCAGACGGCAGGTTTTCGCGTTTTCATGTTTTGGTGATCGTGGTTGGTTGGTTGGGAGGCAGCGGGAACGCGCACTCGACGATTGTCCCGCCCTGAACTCCCGGCCGGATGGCGAACGTTCCGCCAATCATATCCGCTCGGTACTGCATACTCCGCAACCCCATGCCTCGCGGGTTCCGCACCTTTTCGGAGAAACCGGCGCCGTTGTCCTTGACGCTGAGGACCGCGCCTTCCGCGGCGGGTGCGAGCCGGATCTCAATCTGTTTGGCCTTGCCGTGTTTGATGCCGTTCGTGACGGCTTCCTGCGCTATGCGATAGAGATAAGTGCCAAGGGTAACGTCACCCACGAGCACAGGGGTCGGGCATTGAAACGAGCATTGGACCCGGAAGAGCTCCCGGGTGCGGGCGGCCAAACCTCGCAGACCCTCCATCAAACCTTCGGCTTCCAACTCGATGGGAGCCAGGCCCCGGGACAGCAGCCGGGTATGGTCAATGGCAGCGCGGATCAATTGGGCGATTTCGCTGGCCTGGACCGCGTGGGGCTGCCCCGCGAGCTGCTGCTGCAAGGCCTGGCTGAGGAACTCGATGCCGACCAACTGCTGGCACAAGTCATCATGGAGGTCCTGCCCGATCCGGCGTTGCTCGCGCTCGCTGATCGCGAGGATTTCGGTTTCCAGGTTTTTGCGCTCAGTGATGTCCCGGGCGATGCCGACGAGGCGATAGAAGCGCCCAATATTGTTCCGCACTGGGAACCCGCGTTCGAGCACCCATCGAACCGAGCCTTCGGGACGGATGACGCGATAGGCATGTTCATAGCCGCCCTCCGGCAAGGGCGCTCTAAAAATCTGGAGGGCGCGGGGCCGGTCTTCGGGGTGGATGGCGTCGAACCAGGAGCGTGGATTTTCGTAGAGCTCCTGGCAGGTGCGTCCCCAGATGCGCTGGTAGGCAGGACTGACGTAGATAATGCTGGTCATCGTCGGATTGCTGAGCCAAAAGACCTCGCGGATGTTCTCCGCCATTTGCCGGAAGCGCTCCTGGCTTTCGACGAGCGCCTCGTTGACGGCCTCAAGGTCGGCCGTTCGCGCCTGCACGCGCAGTTCCAACTGATCGCGCACCTGCCGCCTCGCCTCCTCCCCTTCTTTGCGGTCGGTGATGTCGGTGTTGATTTCGAGGATCGCGCAGGGTGTGCCGTCCTTGTCCAGTTGCAACGACCAACGGCTGGCCACGGCCACAACCCGGCCCGCACGGGTGGTGTAGAGCAGTTCTCCTTCCCACCGTCCCGAGGCCCGCAATTCGGCTTTGATTTGCTCCAGGGCCTTCGGAAATTGCGTCCGCAGCAAGTCATGTGAACGCTGGCCGATGGCCTCGGCGGCCGTCCAACCGTATTGCGCTTCCGCTGCGTGATTCCAAAAGGTGATCCGCTCGTCCATGCTGCGGAATATGACTGCATCATGAGTCAGCTCGAAGAGCATGCGGAACGGGTCGCCGGTCGCCCGCAGCCAACTCGGCGCCTGGGTTTCAGGATCATTCGTCATGCTGATTGACTGATTATAGGCAACTCTTGCGGCTTTACAATGGGTTGGTGAGAGAGCAACCGGTCTTAGTCTCCTCAGCACACCTCTATTAGTCCGTGCCCGGGCGGCTCGCGTGAAATCCACGCAGAATGCGTGAGCGTCACGCCTTTTTCCCCCTGCGCCAACTCCAAACCTGCGGAAACAGGCTGAATTGCGCCTTGGCACCGGCGATGCTAGCGGTGCGCTTGGGTCATAGTTGGTTGAGTAATGGCGTCCGGGGACCGGGATGTGGTGTTGTGCAAGCGGGATGGGGAAGTCCCCGGGCGCCGGCGGGGGGCAGCCGTCCGTTCAGTGGCATGGAAACGGAATAAACTCGAATTACGACTACGTGACCATTGGGTATTCCAGTGGCGGCGTGCCGTTGTGGACCAGCCGTTACAACGGACCTGGAAACGGCCAGGACCAAGCTGCCGCGATCGCGGTGGACAGCCGCGGCAGCGTGTTTGTAACAGGGAGTTCCTGGAACGGGACCAACTATGATTTTGCGACGATCAAGTATGTGGCCGTGCCGCCGACCCCGATTTTTGCTCAACAACTTGGCAATCAACTCGTGTTGAGTTGGACAAACGAGCTCTTTAATCTGCAAACCGCGCCCACGCTTTCGGACACCTTCACCAATATTCCCGGTGCGATGAGTCCCTGCACCAACATCATTATCGGGGCGCAACGATTTTTCCGGCTCATTTCGAAATGACCTTCAACGCGACCGTTGAGGGGGTTTAGCAGAGATTCAAGAACACCGGCTCCGCGCCAGTGAGGCTGGGTGTTTTAATACATTTAGCTTTATTCATTGTGCGGAATCCTAATCGTGCTGCCACCGATGAACTCGCGCAGCACCGCATCGCCGGGGATGATGTCGTAGCCCGTGACTTGTTCCCGGGTCAGCCCCTCGACTTCTCCCAGCAATGCCTTGACCCGCTCATACCGAATTTGCGCATCGAGAAATCCCCCGTACGATTGAAAATCCTCAGGGTGAGGCAGGTAACCGTTGGGCCCGCAGAAGAAGGGCTTTAGCGCCGGTAGATCGAAGGCGAAGCCGCCGTTGACAACGTGATCCGCCACGCCGCTGAGCGGGATAATACTGAAGAGTTCGCCGGCGCGCACATAATGCCAGTGCAGAATGGTCAGCAGCGGGCTATGGTTGCGGTGTTGCACGTCGCGCAACATGCGTCGAAGCAGCCGCACGTCGGTGAACCTGGTTAGCCGCCGCGTGTTGCCATCGCCCTCATACATCACATTTTGCGTCTCAATATAAAGGCGAAACTGGGCGGAAGCGTCGATCCCTTCGGTGATCGGCGGATACAGTCCATGCAGGCAATCTAGCAACAATATCTGGCCTGGCTCGAGTTTAACGGCTTTGCTGGACAGGCGCCGGCCCTCCTTGAAGCTGTACACCGGTTTGTCAATCGTCTTGCCTTCGAGCAAATCGCGCAAGTGACCATTGAGCAGTTGGATGTCCATCGCCTCGGGCGTTTCGTAGTTGCGATCATTAATCCAATCGGTCGGGTGCTCGACCAAGGACCAAAAATAGTCGTCGAGATTGAGCATCAGGAAGCGCAGCCCCTGCTTTTGCAGCCGTTCCGTCAGCTTCACCGTGGTCGTCGTCTTGCCCGACGAACTCGGGCCGCTGACCCACATCATCCGAAGCTTGTCTCCGGCTCGAAGCCGGGCGATAACCTTGGCGGCGGCTTCATCCAGCGAACCCTCGTAACGGGCCAGCGATTCATCCACCAGCGATTTGAATTTCCCGCTGCGAACGATTTCGTTCAGTCCTGCTACAGTGTCACACCCGCGCTGCCGGTTCCAGGCCAGCGTCTGTTCCATCGCCGCCTTGGGAAACCCATTGCCGACAAACCGGTCCGGCGGAATGGCTCCTTCACGCAGCCAATGCCGCCCCCACCGGTAGCAGGCATACGCGTCGGCCGTATTCTGAAAACCGTAGCTGCGCAAAGCATGAAGCACCTCGTCCTGGATCCGCTCAATCGTCGGAGGAAAATTGGCAATCAGGTGGTGCGGGTCCGAATTCAGGCACAAGACCACCGCATCCGCCAGGAAATCGGCGATCTTTTCATCGCTTCCCCACGAGGAGAAAATCTTGTCATTAATGCCCGGCAGATAATCCTGCTGGAAACCCCCGATGGACTCCGCCGCGCGAAACATCGCCCGCTGGATGCGCGCGATATCAAACTTGACTAGCGCGCGATTGCGCTTCTGGACTTTGACAATTCGGTTTTGAACTGGCATGGGGCGCGACTATACACCAGTGTAGGAGGGAGACAATGCGCTAAACGAAAGTTAAACCAAGCGCTTGGAGCGGCGGCCTGGCTCAGGCTGGGCCTGCGCTTACCGGGCTAGTCCGTGGGTTTACTCAGCCACGCCCGTAAATACGCCTCCGTCAGCGCGGCCGGATGACCCTGGTAGCGCACGATTCCCGCCGGGTCCACCAGCAGAACGCACGGAATGCTGGTGATCGCGGCGGCGGCGCTGAGTCTCGATTTGGTATCCAGCGCGGAAGCGAATTCGATCTTGGGGTCGGTCATCTCCTGGACCTTCTCCTCGTGCTCCGCGGTGACCCCAACCACCACCAGGTTGGTGGCAAATGCTTTTTGAAGCTGGTTCCACAGAGGGATGGATTTCTGGCACTGTTCGCTCCACGGCGCCCAAAAGGCGATTAACACCGCTTTTCCTTCCAGTGCGGGTTTCTCCCCAAGCCACTTCTCCACCTCGAGGGCGGGGGCGCGTTTTCCTAGAAGCGATTTGTCGGAAATCGGATCTGCGAGGCTCATTAGCGGAGAGTTTTTCTCCGCTTTGCCGGCCAGGGCCTTTTGTGCCTGGGCCACAACGCTTGAAGCCACGACACCCTGATAACGCTTATCCTCATCGAGTTGCTTTTGCTCGGCGGCAGCGGCGGCATTGGGATCATAATTAAACTGCTTTTGCAGCTCCGGGCTGAGAAATTTCAGCCTCACATTTCCGATGCCGGCATTGTGAGTAAAGTAAAGGTCGGTCACGCTGGCGCCCAGAATGTTCACGTTCGTGTAGGTCCTGGAGCCGACGGTCAGGGTGTCCAGCTTCGATGGCGGAGCCCCGTATGAAGAAGAAACCAGCAGCACCAACCCGGCGATCATTAAAAGGCGTGAAATCATGCGGATGGTTATGCCCCAAGCCGGGAACTTTGACAAGGGCCAACCGGTCGAAAATCAAGAATCAAAGAGTCCTATGCCGCAGGGGTGGGAAAGTGCTCCTTCCGGGGATCGGTCGCTGCAATCACAACGCTGACGGATTTTTGGTTGAATCCTTTAAAGCCGCCATGGCGCTGAAGGTTTTCGAGATGACTGCCGAGCGCGCCGTCCTTGAGGAAACGGTCAAACTGGTCGCGGGTCAGCAAGCCGGTTTTCAACAGGCGCTCAGCCCGTTCTCGTCGCACTGGCCAGCGTTCCCCTTCGGTGAAGGCTTGGCGCAGGAAATTGAAATCGGAGAACGGCTTCATCGTCTGAATGCCGCAGGTCTGCAGTTGGCCGCGCAAAACCTCGAAATCAAACCGGGCTTCCAAGTGATGCATCCCGGCCTCCAGAAAGCTTTCGCCGTGCAGACCCACCCAAAGCCCGACCGTGCCCAGGCGCGGGGCAGGGGAAACTCGGGTCGTCGAGAAATCAATTTCTGTTTCGTCCGGCATCAAATCAACGTCCGCAAAGACCACGATCCGGGTGACCGGTTGCTCCATGATCTGTGCGCCCCACCCGGCCTCGGCGCCGGCGTAATAGCGCTCGCGCTTGGTAAAACCCAGCTTCAAGAGAAACTCGACCAGCTCTACAAAATGCTCGCGCGAACAGCGAAAGGTGTGATGGTCATGATTGCCCCAGCCCAGCCCGAGCAGGTCCTGGCGACGCTTTTGAACCTGTGCCGCGCGATTGCGGCTCTCCCAGTAAGCCCGCTCGGCCTCAAAGAAGTATTGACAGGCCAGATCACGCCCCACCAGGCCCAGCACCCGGTCAAGCGTTTGGTTGGCCAGCCGGAAACCTTCCGCGTCATTGGCGAAGTGCCGTTTGCGGGTCTGCCAAAGCTCCCGCGCCTTGACGATAGCGCGGAGGTCGGGTGGGGTGAGCGGGGTGGGAACAAAGCCGCGATAGGCCCCGCGCTCAACCGCCTCGAGTCGTGTTCCATTTTCTCCCGCAATCACGACGCGGCGGTAGCCCGAGCACGGCTCGCCTTCCGGTTCGCCGGCCAGGTTATGGCGCGCCATAAAATCGGCCACAAATTCAGGGCGTAGTGCAATCACCGACGGACTTTGCTCCGGCCCGCGCCTCACCAGCACGCGCGGCAAGGTGGCGCGCGGGTATTCATAGGCACTCTCGCCCTTGGGTGTTTCTACCAGCTCATCAATCGCGAAGCCCGCTTCGCGCAAATTTTGTTCCTCATTCAGCGGGAGGACGACGTGATCGACCCATTCGAAGAAATCCGTGCCGGTCTCCTCCCGCATCCGCTCGGCCAGGTGCCGGGCAAACCCATTCTTTTTGAGTAATGTCGCGACATGGTCGCGCAGGAACTGTTCCGCTCCCTCAGCCAGTGGCCAGTCGAACGACGCGGGCGTGGTTTGGGCTGGCGACGTGCGAGTCTTACCTGACGCTGTTGGCGGCTTTCGGCCGGCCTGAGTGTTTCCAGGGCTAATCATATTGTCCACGGACTAAAATACCGGCGAACGCCAATGAATCAATGGCCTCCTTCCATGATCCACGATCTATCCTCTTCCTCACGAGCTGGCGCTGGTATAACGGCGGAGCGAGGCGCGCCAGCCCCATTCCGAAACGGCGAAGCACCCCAGGCTCATGGCCAACAACAGCAGCAGGTCCTTGGGTGTTGTCGCCATGTGAGCCAGCACGCGCACCGGCACATTCGAGACCAGCAGCATCGGCAGCGCAAAGGTAAAGACGGCCTTGAACAGCCCATGAAAAGCCTCGTCCGGCAGCCGCGCGATCTGGAACAGGTTATAATAACCCCAAACGATCCCCTGGGCCCGAACGGTCCAGAAGCTGATGCTCGCCAGCAGAAACATCAGCGAGTAATGAATCAGGATGCCGGCCAGGCAAAGCGCGAAGAAACCTGCCACCTCCAGCGGTGTCGGGGTGTGGGCTAGGTGACTGGCGGCATAACCGATCACCCCCAGCGCCGACGTGGCGTTGACGAACGCGCCCAGATCGACTTGCCGCAGCGAAACCACAAATCTCGTGTTGACCGGCAGCAAGAGCAGGAAATCCAGTTTGCCGGTCCGGACCAGCTCCGAAAGGTTCGAGCAGTTGATGAGAAAAAAAGCCTGAAAGATCTGCTGGATGAAATGGCTGGCGCCGATCAGCATCACCACCTGCCATTTCGTCCACGAGCCGATATGGTCCGTGTGCAGGTAAAGCACGCTGATGAAACTGAGCTGCAACCCGAACCACAGCAGTTCCACCACGATCCAGAGCAGGAAATTGCTCTTGAACATCAGTTCGCGCGTGACGGAGTTCTTCCATAGCGCGCCATAGATGCGCAAATACCGAGTGAGGACTGACCAGTAACGACTCATGCCCGATTCAATATGGACTGCTCACCGTGGACTTCGGACTCGTAACACTTTGGACTTTGGACTTTGGACTCACAAGTCACCCTCCCACCGCCGAGTAATGGCGGATCCCCCGCGCCCAGGCAAACCGCGCTACGCCGTACGTCAGCAGCACCCAGCCAGCCTGCGTGACCAAACCGCGCGCTAAATCCGCCCCCGCCGCTTTGCCCATGTAAATGCTGACCGGAAAGAAAAGCTGGTACGGAAAGGGCGTGAAGCTGAGCGCTTGCGCCAGGCTGTGTGGCAGAATGTCCAGCGGGAACATGTGCCCGCTGGCGATGTATTCGAACGCGAACAGTATGAAAATGAACGTCGAGACCTCGAGCACCCAGAACGCCAGCATGGCCATCGTGTAGGATATGAAGAACTGGAGCAGAGCCGTCATCGCGATCGAAAAGAGAAACCAACCCAGAGTGATCCAGTCGTGCGGCAAGACAAAATACTGGTGCAGGCACAGAATGAACACGGTGAGGGGCACTGCGGCGACGGCCAGGTAGGTCAGCCGCCCGGAAAAGAACAGGCAGAGCCGGTAGGTAAGATAATCCACCGGTTTAAGCAAAAACTGGCTGATGTTCCCGTCCTTGATGTCTGCCGCGATTTGCCAATCGTCTTCATTCACTGCCGTCAGGGCGTCCACCACCGCGGTGAGCAGGTAGTAAGAGATCATCTGGGCCAGCGTGTAACTCCCCACCATTCCCCCGGCACCTTTATCGCCATAAATCTTTTGCCAGACGAACAGAATCGCGATCAGCGGGATGAAGCCAAAGACCGTTCGTGCCAGAAAATTGAACCGGTACGTGAGGTTGTTTTGGATCCCGACGTTGATGACGTGCCAGTATTTTCTCACGGTCGCGCTTACCGTCCATACTCTATTGGCGGAGAGGACGCTTGGGAAGAATGAACCAATATCGGAACCTGTGTGAATCGTAAATCTGACCCGGCTTCGTGTTGGCGCCTTATTGCCTGAGCCGGAAGAATTTCGTGCCCGAAACCGGGATCGTTTGGGGGTTGCTTTGGTTCGCGGAAGTAGTCCAGGGGCCGGCGAGGTTCGTCGCTTCCAGCAGAACGGCGTTGCCGCTCCAGCGCAAGGTGACCTGGCTCCCGCTCAGCGAAATGGCTGTGAACTTGAGCTGGCCGACCGTGAGCCTGGCGGCGGAGCTGTTGGTAGCAAGGCCGACGGTGGCGAGGGCGACGCGAAATTGAGAGCCGTCATCGGCGGAAGAAAGTGACGGAGTCGTGTAGGAATTGGCTGTGGCATTTGGTATCGCGGCGAACGCGGACGACCCAAACGGGGCCGATTGCCATTGGTAAGCAATCGGCGGGGCGGGGACGCCTGCGGGGTCGCCGAGATAGCCGGAGAGCGCGCTGACGGCAAACGTCGCATTGGTCCCTGGGTTGGCGGCGGCGTTTTGCGGGGGCGTGGTGATGGTGAGGTAAGCGTTATTGTAAGCGTTGACGGCAACGAGGCTGCCGACGAGAGCGGGTGGGGTGCTGTTTGTGGGGTCGGGCGCCCCGGCAAATATGAAAGTAGCGGCGAAGGCATCGCCGCCGTTCCCCTGATGATGAACGCCCTCGAGATAGTATTGGGTGCCGGCGGTCAGGGAGATAGTGTTGCCGGACGGCCAGGTGGTGTTGGTAAATTGGTCGGAACGTGTATAGGCCAGGATGCTGCCGCCCCCGGAGGTGAGCCACTGGCGGCTATTGGACCACTTGGTTTCCTGGGCAATGAGGTGCTTGTTGGTCGGGTTGGAGTCCGTGCTCAGGAACAGGTCCGAATCATCGTCGGAGCAAACAAAGAAGACATAGTTGGCGGTTTGTGGCGCAATGAAGAGTCCGCTGACCCGCTCGGCGTAATTGATGCCCTGGCCGGAGAAGGTTTCGAAGGAAGTCAGGTAACTGACAAAGGTGGGCGGATTCGTATAGGTCCCGCTCTCAAGATTCGCCCGGGTGGCGCCGGAATAGAATTCCTGTTTCACGAATCCAGGTGAGAAGGTGAGCGAGGCGCTGTTAATGAACGTGGCCGAGACGACGACACTGGGAACAGCCCCCGGCGCGACTGCCATCACTTTGACACCGGCAGTGTTCGTCAACACGAACGAACTGCCATAAAGGGTCGAGTTGGTGGAAGGAGCCGAGTTATCCACAGTGTAATAGAGCTTGGCGCCCGGGGTGGCATCGGCCAGGGAAACGGTGACTGAGTTGGTGAAGTAGCCTCCGCTGGGGCTGATCGTAGGGACCGCGAGAAACGTTGCGTTGCCATAAACCGACAACGCGGACGCGCCGCCGACGTACACCTTGCCGTTGGCGATGGTGGGCACCGTCGTTTTGACCGCCCAGGCAGCGACGTCGCGCGCGCCCGCCTGGCTGCTGTTATAGAGTTCGTTCGTCAGGTTGTACGCATCGTAAGCATGCAGCACCGCCGGGCCCGAAGGCGAACCACTCGTGACCGCGCCGTTGTTCAAGACCCAGACAATGGCGTTGTTGGTGCCGTTAGCGGAGACGGATGGGGTCGCGCCCGGGAAGGGGATAGTGGTGGAGGAGCGATGCGTGGGGGCGGTGGAGAGCGCCCCGTTAGTGATGGCAAAGGCCTTGAGCCGGTCACCATTGCCCTGGTAATAAATCGTTTTATTGAAGTAGGCCGGAGTCGCGAATGAGGCACCGATGGCGCTGATCACAGACTGCACGATTTGGCTGTCGTCGGCCGCATTGAAATGCCCCATGTTGTCGCGGTCAACGAGGTAGATAGTTCCGGCCTTCCCGGCGCCCAAAAGCAGATGGGGATGGGCGGCGCTGCCGACCACGTCGGGAAGCAGGACGGGGCCACCGGAGCCGAGGTCCGTGTCGCCAGAAGCGAGGGAGGCCTGATCGTGGGGGGTGAAATAATCGGCGACAGCCAGCCCATTGGAAGTGGAGAGCTTCATGAAACTATCGCCGTATTCTGTGCCATTGGTATCCACATTAAAAGGTCCGTTGGCGACTTCGAAAAAGAGGTTCGTGGCGGCGTCCACCAGCGGGCCGTTGCCGCCCATCCAGAGCCCGCCTTCGCCGGCATGGACGCCCCAGTCGTTTATGGTGGCGTTTGGGGTGGTGTTGAAGATGCGGTTGGTGAGTTGCTGAAGGGTCGAGGCGTTGAAACCCAGCAGCCAGCCGTGATAAGGGTCCGTATCTGCGAAGCCGGAGTAAGCGATATAAAGAACGCCGCCTGCCAGCGTCAGCGCGGGCCGCTGAAGCCCATTGTTCATCGAGTCGAAGGCCAGCACGCCGTTGGTGCTGCCGACACCGCTTCCGGGAATCGAGGCGCTAACCACCACGGGGCTTGAAGGTTTATCGGCCCCGTTGGTGATGCTCAACGCGTGGACTCGATGGACATAGTTGCTTCCCTCATGCGTGAAGGCATCCACATACAGGGTGCCGGAACCCAGGTCAATGACCGGCGTGCCGACGATCCCCACTTCCGGCCGGATGTCGTGATACGCTCCGTAGCGATTGCCGAAATCGTTATTCGGCGTGACCGCGGAAGTTCCAAGGCTCACATGCCAAAGCAATCCGCCGTTGGCGCCGGCATTGCTGTCCGCGTCGAACGCATACACACTGTCGTGCATCGTCGTGACGAAGACAACGTTGTGGGTCCCTTGCCCCGGGATGGCCAGGCCGGAAACGTAGAGGGGTTGGGAATAGACCTCCCCGTCCACGGTATACGCGAAGAGTTTCCCGAAGGCGTTCGTGTTGACGTTGGCCGGCGTGAGGATGGTTTCGTTAGTGTTTTGGCCGGTGCGGGCGAAGTCGTTGTGGTAGGTCAGGACGTTGACCTGGGCGGAAGCGGCGAGGGTTAAACACGTTGTAAGGGTTACTTGAGTTAAAAAAGCGAAAACACATTGATGATTTCGCCGCCGGCAGCGGGCATTTTTGGTTAAGGTGTGCGTTCTCATGTGTCAAAGGAACGGCCGGGGTCGTAGCCCCGGCCGTGATGTTTGAGGCCAAATGGTGCGCCAAAACGTGCCCGCGCTTGAGCGCGATTTCACAATGACGAAACGAATTTCTTAATCACGTCGGCGACCATGCTCGGCATTGCGCTTCTCATGGATAAACTAGGCGGAAGAAGACGCTGCCCTGGGTTCCGTCGAGCGGGAACGTCAACGTGTTGTTGGTCGTCGAACCGGGGACGGCTACCCAGTTCGTAGTTAAGCCGACGCCCGGCGCGTTGGTTTGGGCCTGGAGACGATAGCCGGTATGGTCCACCGGCCACGTGAGCTGGACTTGGCTCGCGGTCGACACAAAGGAGATTTGTGGCCGGGTGAACGAAACCGGTCGAGCCGATGCTTCGGCAGAGTTCCCGCTCTGGCCGGCCAGGTTGACCGCAGACACGACGTAGTAGTACAGCGTGCCATTGACCACGCTCGTATCGGCGATGGAGAGGGTCGTGATGTTCGAGATGACTGTCGTGTAAGGTCCGCCGCTGACGGTCGAGCGTTTCAGATTATAGCTGTCGGTCTCCGGCACGCCATTCCAGGTTAAGGTCACCTGCCCGTTGCCGGCGGTCGCCGTCAAGCCCGTCGGAGCACTAGCCGGTGGTGCCAGCGGCACGGCCGATGAGAGGTTCACCACGTCGTTCGAGGAAAGGGTTCGCTTAAAGACAGCCACATCGTCGATGGAGCCGTTGAATGTGCGCGCGGGCAGGCCGTTTGGATCGTTACCAATATTAGCGACACCCGCCCACACCTCGTTGTTGTGGTTGATGGCGTTGTTGGTCGTTTGGACCCCGCCAACGTTGATGAGGTAGAGGGCAGCATTGGTGGGGCTGAGCGCCAGGGCGACAAACGACCACTGGCCGGACGGGATGGTCAGTTGCGAACGGAACCCATACGTGGCGGCGCTGTTGCCGTTCCAGGTGTAGGCGAGCATGTTCGAGTTGTTTTGATTGGCGCCGCCATAGTGGAAGCCGGCCGCAGTACCCGCGATGCGAGTAAAGAAGATGCCGGACCAGTCGGCCTGGGTCGTGATACCGCTTGGGTTAATCCAGGCAGTCAGGGTGACCGTGTTGGTGTTAAGGTTGAGTGCCGGGACGGTAACCCAGGATTGGGTAAGGGTCCCGGTGATTTGCGCCGCCAGGTCACCAGGCTCGAATCCCGTGAACGGAGGATTAGGCGGTCCCGCGACACCATTAATGCAATTCGAGCCGTAAGAACCGTCATAGCCGCCCGCATAGTCGTGAGCGACGAGACTGCCGCCGGTCTCGTCTAATTGCCAGTAAGCCAGAGGGCCATAGGAGAGGACAGCGGCCTCGTAACTGTTGGCGGGTGGCGAAGGCAGGACGGTGAGAGTCGCCACCTGGCTGGTGGCGGCGCCGGCCGTGTTGGTGAGGATGAGCCGATAATCGGCCGCATCGGCGGCAGCGACGGCCGGGTTCGTGAAGGTGATGGCGGTAAGGACCGCCTGGGTGATGTTGCCGCTATTGGGCAGATTGGTAAAGACCCCGCCGCTGCCCCGCTGCCACTGCCAGTTGACCGGCGGCGCGCCGTAGCCGGTGGCCTTGAAACCGACACCCTCGCCAAGGTAACGGGTCGTCGATTGTGGCTGTTGCACGATCGCCGGGGTAGAGAGCGTATCGCGCACGACGACGGCCTGGAGGGCGCCGTTGCCGACATCGGTGAAGCCATCGGCCCAACCGGGTAACTGTTCGAACAGAAGCTGGTTGGTGGAGGCGGCGGTGAAGGTCGCCTTCACATAGAAGTTGTTGCTCATGTAGAACGTCGAGGAGAGATTCGTCGCGTTGTACGGGTCCTGGAAGAAAGCCCGGCGGGACTGCTCGCGGTGCTGGCCGCCGGAAGTGTCGCGGTCATCCAACGCGATGAGCTGGAGGCTGTAAGAGCGCCCAGGCACAAGCCCATTAACGGTGAGTGTTTTGGGTCCGCCGTCGTTGCTGAACTCGCCCAGGACCAGGTCGTAGTTCGAGTTGCCCGTGGTGTTGGTATAGCCGGTGATGGTCTTGCCAAACGCGCCGGTGGCAGTGCCGTTGCCGGTGGTCGTGGCGACCGAGCCGTCAGCCTTGAAATCGTAGTTCAAGACGGTTGCGCTGTTAGTGACCGAGACGACGTATTCCGTTGCGCCGAAGGTAGCGGCTCCGACGAGGATGCCGGCCTGGTTCGTGAGCGCGGAGACACTGGCGATAGACGCCGGAGCGGAGAAGACCGGCCGCGCGTTGGTGTTCAACACGGTAAGGGCCACGATGCTGCTGGTGACCGACCCGAGGGAGTTGGTGACGACGACGGAGTAAGTGCCGGCGTCGGCAAAGGCGGCGTTCGTGATGTTCAGGATGTTGGTGCCGGTGCCAAAGAGGTCTCCGCCGTCGCTGATGTTCGTGCCGTATCTGAGCCACTGGTAATGGAGCGGCCCGCTGCCGGCGGCGGTCATGGTGAGTTGGCCGTTGAGCCCTTTGTAAAGGGTCAAAGGGGAGGGCTGCAGGGCGATCACGGGCGGGAATGACGCGCCCGACGCCGCACTGTAAAGCGCGGCGATCTGATCGCCCGATAAGGCGCGGTTCCAAACCGCGACTTCGTCCAGGACGCCCTCAAAAGTGCGAACGCCACCGGCATAGAAAGGATCGGTGCCGAGGTAGGTGATGCCCGCGAAGGGCTGGATGGGGTGGTTCAGCGTGTTGACCGCGACCGCCTGGCCGTTGTTGGTATTGTAGAGGTAGAGGGTTGCGCGCGTCGGTTCGACCACCAGGGCAGCAAACGACCACGAGTTAATCGGCGGCGTCAGGCCGGAGTTCCAGTTGTTGGCCCCGGCAAGGTTATTCCAGGTATAACCCAGGTTGGTCATGGTGTTGCCAAAGTTGAGGCCGGCGACGGTGAGGCCTTGGCGTTGGAAAACCAAGCCAACATAGTTGGTGGTCTGTTGGCTGAGCGGGTTGAGCCAGGCGGTGATGGTGACGGTATTGGTGTTGAGGTTCAACGGCGGCGCGGCGACGTCCGAGCCGGCGGTAAAACTGGTCAATCCCAAGCCGGTGTTACTCACCTCGAATCCCGGGAAGTCGGGGCTATCCGGGCCAGCGGTGCCTTGGCCTGCCGTTTGGGAGTAAGGGCCGTAGGTGGCGGTGAAGCCGCCGTAGTTATCAAAGGCGTACGTGCTGCCCAAGGTCTCATTGAGGCGCCAGTAGGCATAAGGCGCGGCGGCGATGACCGCCGCCTCGTAGCCCGCTCCGGTCGGAGCCGTGAGCGTCAGGGGCGCGATGCTGCTGGTGATGGACCCGCCCGGATTGGACACGATGACGTCGTAGTTGGCGGCATCGCTCGCTTGCACGTTGGCGACGGTGAGGGTGGCGTTGGTCGAGCCGGAGATTCTACCACCGTCGGTAAGGTTCACGCCATTGGTGCGCCACTGGTAGGTGATGGGGGGCAAACCGGCGGGCACGACGGTAAAAGCCGCCGGCCGGCCCGGGTAAAGGTCCTGCGGGCTGGGCTCCGTGACGATGGTCGGGGGCAAAATCGCCCCGGCCGCACGGCCTGCGGAATAGAGGCGGGTGATATCGAGCGTCGAGAGGGAATGTGTGAAAACGGCCACATCGTCGATATAGCCTTCGAGGGCCCGGCTCAGTCCGTAGGTGTCATCTTCGGCGAGAGTGCCGGTTCCGTTGAAGACCTCGGCCTTGTTGCTGAGGGTGATGAACGCGCTGCGAAGCCCATTGGTGTCGCCGCAATAGAAGGTGGCGTTGGTGGGAGTGACTACCAAAGCGACCATGGACCACATGTTCGTGCCGACGATGAGCCCGGAATGGTAGGAGAAGGTGGTGTTATTGTTCCAGGTATAGACCAGTTCGTTTTTGGTATCGGAGAAGTTGAAGCCGGCCTGGCTGCTCCCGTGGCGGCAGGTGAGGATGCCGGCCCAGTTTTGCTGTGGGAACGTCAGATTCACCCAGGCGACAATACTAACGGCGTTGGTGTTCAGGTTCAGGGCTGGAATCGTGACCCACGACTGGTCCACGGGCGTGCCCGCGGCGTTAACCGACACCGAGGCGTGAGTGTTGTCGAAACCGAGGAAATCGGTGGGTTGTGGGCCGGGCTGGCCGGGCGTGCTGTTGGCCAGGTAGGCGCCGTTGAGGCCGCCCTCGTTGTCATACGCGGTGGAACCGGAAAGCTCGCCCAGGCGCCAATAGGCCAGAGCGTGGTTGGTCACGACACTCTCGGCGAAGCTGCCGACCGCAGGCGTGGCCAGCAAGGAGAGCGTGGCCACGACACTGGTCACGGCGCCGTAGGAACTGGTGACCATCAGCGTGTAATTGGCGGCGTCAGCCGACCCGACGTTGCTCACCAGGAGCGTATTAGTCGCTGAGCCGGAGATGGTCGAGCCCGTGCCAGTGGGGCCGTCAGTCAGGGCCACTCCATTCGTCTGCCATTGATAGGTGAGCGTTCCGACACCGGTGGCCGCGGCCAGGAAGTGGGCGGTGCCGCTCGGGTATAGGATTTCACTCTGCGGTTGGGTGGTGATGATAGCGGGTTGCACCACCAGGGTGGTGACGTTGGTGATCGTGCCGGAGCCATTCGCGGCGACCAACGCATAGTCTGCCGTCTGCGCCAGTTGCAAATTGGTAATCGTTAGCGTGGGAGTAGCGGACCCGAACAGATTTCCGCCATCCGCGAGGTTCGTATAAACGCCGCTGCCGATGGCACCCGCCTGCCACTGGTAAGTGATGCTGCAGCCGGACGCGGGCACGAAAAATGACGCCGTCGTGCCGGCGGCATTGGTCTGGCTCGGGGGCGCGGGGTAATTAAAGCTCGGGGCGGTGATGGTGTGCGGAATGATTTGGACGGCATTGATCGGGGAGCGCGTATTGAATTTATCGCTGCGCAGCAGGATCGAGTCGGCCGTCAAGCCAGGGAAAACGGCGTAAGTCCCCGATGCGGCCCCCGCGCCGGTGTTGGAAGTGGTCGGAACCTGCGCATAGGCCGCGAATCCGGTTATTTCCCTGATGAATATGAAGGGCGTCAAATTCGGACCAATGGTCATCGAGGTCCACGCCCCGGTGGCGTTCTCGACCCAGTACTGCCCGATGCGTCCCGTCGTATCTCCCGCAACATAAATGACGACGTCGTAACTGCATGCCCCTTGCCCTGCCAACCATGCGCTGAGCCCTTGGATGTACATCCACGGTTTGTTGGCGGTGCTGCTGGAGAACCCGCCGACGCCAGTCACGATCGTCCCGTCTTTGGCGATGTTGTTGGCGGTCCCGGTCGAGTCGTCGTAGGCATTCATCAGTTTGTTATCCGGCAAGGCTTGGGGGGTCGGGTTGCCGCCGCCCTGCTGGCTCCAAATGTTGTTGGCGTCCCAGTTGACGGTCAACCCGCTGTTGGTGCCGTTTTCGTCGATGGGGTTCACGCCGTTGCCGTAACGGCCGAGGTTGTTCCAGTTGGTCTGGGCGAATCCAGGCGCTCCGGCCAGGTCGAGGTTGGTCAGCGCGCCTGCAGTCGTCGTAGGCAGCAGCCCGCCGTTTCCGTTGAGGCCCAGTTTCAGGCCAACCTGTGCTGCTGAGACCGGGCTCGACCACGCGAGCAAAAAGGCCGTAGCGGCGGCGGCGATGAAGGTGGTTGGTTTAGAGGTCTGCTGGAGGTATTGGGTCAGGGTCAGGGGTCGTTGGGTTTTCATAGGGGGCTTTAACGTTACGAGCGGGGATTGCAGGTTCGGAAACTAAGCGCGGGGAGAAGGCGGAAACCATCAAGAAACGACGATGAGCCATTTGGTCTTCCCAGGTGGTCATTGCTCATATCTTAAAGTCTTACAAGCAGAAAGCAAGCAAAAAAATCAGAGCAAAAGGTAATCGGTCGGAAGCTGTGAAAAAATTGATTTTCTGAAATTTTTTCATTCAATTTCCTTGGAAATTCGCATGGTTTTTTGCCGCTTCGCCAATTTTTTCACACCTTCTCAGTGACAGCGGGCGGGAATAGCGGAGCGCGGACATTCCTGTCCGCAGCAACTTCCGAACGCCAGCACGGCCCGGATTTGCTGCCAATCTCTCGCGTAGCACACTGCTGCGGACAGGAATGTCCGCGCTCCGCCCGCCGTCACTTACCGATTACAGCAAAAAAAATCGGAGGGGTTGTCATCCTGAAAGGATCGCAGCGCTCATATAAGGGTTGCGAGGGACGAGCTGTCTGGGTCGAAAGCCGGAGGAGGCATCTACCCTGAAAGGGTTGCGTCACGGAGCGGGTTAGCCCTTGTGGTCTTCAAGGAGGTGGAAAACATCGGTGCGTATCTTCGCTGGCTCGGCGTTCCAACTCTCCTCCCAGTGTCCGTAAATCTCCCAACAAACACCGGAAAGCTGATGACCGTGCTCGGCACACCACTGACGAATTTGAGAATGGGCCTCGCCCAGATGCGCATACGGGCCGAAGTGGGTGGTAGTCGCCACGCACCCGGCCGGCAATTGTGAACAATGAACGCGGTCATTGCCCGCAAATCGTTCCGTCACCTCCGCCCCCACCTCAACCAACCCTCCCTCCAAATACAGGGCCATGTGGCGTCCTGGACGCGGGAGGCCGGCGGAGCGAATGAATGACCAAACCTCGCCACACGCAGCGGGGACGAACTTCGAGAGCTCCTTCGGTCGCACCCGGCTTCGGATTACAGCGGTGAGAATCGTCTGCGTATTCGCCAGTTTGATTTCGTAGTGCATACGGTCGTTGGACTACCATTTCGGCTGGATCCGGTGGTTGAGCAATCTCATATTTCATTTGCTCCCCTCCATCGCTTCTGGAAGGCGCTTGATAATCTCGCTCGTGGGCTGCGGGCGCAGCACTATAACCTGAGCATGTTCTCGATCATACCCAAACTGAATGGCAACGCCAATTTCTTTAGTCGGGAACCAACCGAGCTTTCCACCGTCTTTCGTCTCAGTCGGCTCTTGCTTCGGAGTGCCAAATGCGGCGCGCAGGAATGCATCGACCTCCGGGAACTGATCTACAGGTAACCGCACAATCACACCATACTGATCCTGAAAATACTCCCAGCGCCCGGTAATTACGGGCAGGTTGTTCGTCCCCACGGGATGCGCCCCACGGGCCAGGGTCTGCTGCAAAATGAATTGCCCGGGGTTCCCGGAACCACCGTTGAATCGCGGTTCCCCCCGGTGAGCGCATCCAGAGATTACGCCGGCTGTAAGAATGACGAGGAATCTTGGAAAGTGCATAAAGCGCGGTGTTTGCTTAACGACCAACTCACTATTAGGATGGTCAATATCAGGGCGAAAAGTCCAAGAACTCATGCAGACATCTCGTAAAAAGCCGACCATGGAATGTCAAGAGTAATTCCTGCTTTCCTCCATTCCTTGCATTCTTTGCGCTCTTTGTGTTCTCTCGTGGCAAATCCGCTTCCTTGGGTCCGGCGCAACGACTCATGGCAACCTGGGTTTTCCCCCTTGTCGCCACCGCCCTATTGCCGCTCCATTCGTGTCCATTGGTGTCCATTCGTGGTTCCGCCTCCCGTATCTCCGCATCCATCTCCCAAATCGGTAATCCATCACCTTCCGCTCCAGCCGCTTCCGCGCCGCCGTCACCGCTCCCACCCGAATCAAACCAAATCATAACCATGAATAAACGCATTGCCCCGACGCTCTAATCCAGTAATTTGTTGCGACTTACTCGTCATGTTTAAGACAGTCGATTCCTGTGAAGGCACTCCCGGGCAGCGTGCAGTTCTTAGCGTTATTATTATGCTGGCACTGGCTTTGGCCGGATGCAAACAGCGTTCGAGCGAATCGACTGGCCCTCCCGGCCGCCCCGGCGGCGGCGGCGGGCCGGTGCCGGTCGTCCCCGGCGTCGTCGAGCGAAAGGACGTCCCGATCTACCTCGAAGGGCTGGGCACCGTCCAGGCCTTCAACACGGTGACGATCCGATCGCGGGTCGACGGCCAAATCCAGCACATTGCCTTCATCGAGGGCCAGGACGTCCGCACCAACGACCTGCTGGCGCAAATCGACCCCGCCCCTTTCCAGGCACAACTCGACCAAAATCTCGCCAAGAAGGCCCAGGACGAAGCCCAACTGGCCGTAGCCAGGATCACTCTGGCCCGAGACAAAGAATTGTTGGCCAGCAAGATCCTGGCGCAGCAGGATTATGACACCCAACAGGCCACGGTCGATCAACTCGCCGCAGGGGTCCAAGGCGACCAGGCCGCCATCGACAATGGGAGGGTGCAGCTCGCCTACACCTCGATCACCTCGCCGTTGGACGGCCGCACCGGCATCCGCCAGGTCGACCAGGGCAATATCGTCCATGCCACCGACGCCAGCGGCATCGTCGTCATCACCCAGGTGCGTCCCATCTCGCTGGTCTTCACCTTGCCCGAGCAAAACCTCGGGCAAATCCAGGAGCACCTTCGCGCCGGTGAAACGCTAACGACCTTCGCCCTGGCCCGGGACAACCGTACCAGCCTCGGCGAAGGCAAGCTCGCGGTCATCGATAATGAAATCGACACCTCGACCGGCACGATCCGGCTGAAAGCGACCTTTGCCAATGAGGACCTGAAATTGTGGCCGGGCCAGTTTGTCAATGCGCGGCTGCTGCTCACAACACGAAAAGGCGGCACGGTCGTGCCGGCGTCGGTCGTCCAACGCGGGCCGGACGGCACTTTCGCCTATGTCATCGCTCAGGATCTGACCGCCCAGGTGCGTCCGATCAAAGTGGCGCTCATCGAACAGAACCAGGCGTTGATCGACGAAGGCCTGGTTCCCGGTGAGCGGGTCGTGGTCGATGGGCAGTACAAGCTGCAGCCCGGCGCCAAAGTGAAGCTGCCGGGTGCGGAGCCGGGCGCGGGCAATCAAAAGCCAGGAGTCCGCGGCCCGCTGGCCGAGGACGGCCGTCAGGGCAGCGGCGGGGGAGACAATTCGAAAGCCGAACCTCCAAGTCCAAAACAAAACCAATATCAAAACGCCAACTGACGCAGCGGCGCGGCCGGTGGGTTACATGGTTAAAAGAGTTACAAGGTTACATGGGTCTGCAACCGTGCAGCGATGCAACCATGTAACCATGTAACCTTGTAACCATGTAACCTTGTAACCTTGTAACCATGTAACCATGTAACCATGTAACCATGTAACCATGTAACCATGTAACCATGTAACCATGTAACCATGTAACCATGTAACCATGTAACCATGTAACCATGTAACCATGTAACCATGTAACCTTGTAACCATGTAACCTTGTAACTCCTCCCGCCTCAATTAACTCAATCAACCCAATTAACTCAACTCCCCCCTCCCCCAGATGAGTATTTCCGAGCCCTTCATCCGCCGCCCCATCGCCACCTCGTTGCTGATGGCCGGAGTCGTGTTGATGGGTCTGCTCGGGTATTTCCTGCTGCCGGTCTCCGCCCTGCCGCCGGTCGATTTTCCCACTATCCAGGTCACGGGCCAGTTCCCCGGCGCCGCCCCCGATGTCATGGCTTCCTCGGTCACGACGCCTTTGGAGCGGCAGTTCGGCCAAATCAGCGGCTTGTCCCAGATGACCTCGATCAGCTCGTTCGCCAACACAAGCATCACCCTCCAGTTCAACCTGGATCGCGACATTGACGCCGCGGCCCAGGACGTCCAGGCGGCTATGAATGCCGCCAACGGCGTCCTGCCCCGGATGCCCAACCCGCCCACGTATAGCAAAGTCAACCCGGCCGATACCCCCATCCTCACCCTCTCGATTACCTCGGACACGTTGCCTTTGGAGAAAGTAAACGACCTGGCCGATACCGTCCTCGCTCAAAAGCTCAGCGAAGTCAGCGGCGTCGGCCTGGTAACCATCGAAGGCAACCAGAAACCCGCCATTCGCGTCCGCGTCAACCCGGCGGCGGTTGCCGGCCTCGGCCTCGGCTTCGAGGACATCCGCACTGCCCTGCTCCAGAATAATGTCAATGCGCCCAAGGGCTCGTTCGATGGCGCGCGCCAGGCCTATGCCATCGGCGCCAACGACCAGATCGTTTCCGCCGAGGATTACGGCAATGTCATCGTCGCCTACCGCAACGGCTCCCCGGTGCGCCTTCGGGATATCGGCGAAGTGGTGGATAACGTCGAAAACGTTCGCTTGGCCGGATGGGTGAGCATCGCTGCCGACAACGTAGCGCAGGCGTCTCGCCTGCGAGTCAGCGAGGGCGTCTCGCCCCGCGCTCCGCAACCGCCCGGCAGCGGGACGCAGCCGGAACTCGCAGGCGGGACGCCTGCGCTACGCCCCGTCGCGGGAACCCAGAAACCCGCCGTTATCCTCGACATCCAGCGGCAGCCGGGCGCCAACATCATCGAAACGGCTGACCGCGTCAAAGCGCTGTTGCCGCGGTTGCGCGCCTCGATCCCCCCCTCGGTCAACGTCGCCATTCTGACCGACCGCACCGAAACCATTCGCGCCTCCGTCCGCGACGTGCAGTTCACCCTGCTGCTGACCGTCGCGCTGGTGGTGATGGTGATCTTCGTTTTCCTGCGCAAGCTCTGGGCGACGGTCATCCCCAGTGTCGCCCTGCCGCTGGCCGTCATCGGCACCTTTGGCGTCATGAAGCTCATCGGTTTCACCCTCGACAATCTCTCCCTCATGGCCCTGACCATCTCCACCGGCTTTGTGGTGGACGACGCCATCGTGATGATCGAGAACATCGTGCGGTTCATCGAAGCGGGTGAGCAGCCGATGGAGGCCGCCCTCAAAGGCGCCAAGCAAATCGGGTTCACCGTGATCTCCCTTAGCTTCTCGCTCGTCGCCGTTTTCATCCCGCTGATTTTCATGACCGGTATCGTCGGCCGCCTGTTCCGTGAATTTGCCATCACCTTGAGCGTCGCCGTCATGGTCTCCGCCGTCGTCTCGCTGACCCTCACTCCGATGATGTGCTCACGGCTGCTCAAGCCCGAAGACAAAACCAAACATGGCCGCTTCTACCAGCTTACCGAGGGATTCTTTAAGGGCATGCTCAATGGCTATGACCGTAGCTTGCAATGGGTCCTCCGCCATCAGCCTCTGGTCCTGGGTGTGGCGATGGTCACCCTGGTCGCGACCGTTTGGCTGTATCTGCTGGCACCCAAGGGCCTGCTCCCGCAGCAGGATACCGGCATGATCCTGGGCATCACCGACGCGGCCCAAAACATCTCCTTTAAAGCGATGGTCCAACGCCAGCGCCAACTCGCCGAGCTCGTCGGGAAGGACCCCGACGTCGTCAGCGTCGCCTCGTTTGTCGGCGCCGGCTCGGTCAACCCCACCATGAACACCGGCCGCCTTTACATCGGGCTGAAACGCCGGGACGAACGCCTGGCCAGCGCCAGCGAGATCATCCAGCGCCTGCGCCAGGCCACCCGCGACGTCGAGGGCATCTCCCTCTTCATGCAAGCCGTCCAGGACGTCCAGATCGACAGCCGCGTCAGCCGCACCCAATACCAATACACGCTGCAGGATGCCGATGAAGTCGAATTGTCCCAGTGGGCCGGCAAGCTCCTCAACCGGCTGCAGGAGCTGCCCGACCTCACCGATGTCGCCAGCGACGAGCAGCCCGGTGGACTCCAGGCCAACATCGTCGTGGACCGCCAAAAGGCCTCGCGCCTCAACATCCTTCCGCAGGCGATTGACGACACGCTTTACGACGCCTTCGGTCAGCGGCAGGTCTCCACGATTTTTACCCAGCTCAACCAATACCGCGTCGTGCTTGAAGCCGACCCCCGTTTCCAACTCAACCCGGAAGCCCTCAATAAGATCTACGTCAAATCCTCGACCGGCCAGGCCGTTCCTTTGAGCGGATTCGCCACCGTCAAAACCGAAACCGCCCCTCTGACCATCGTGCATCAGGGTCAATTCCCCGCCGTGACGCTTTCCTTCAACTTGCGTCCGGGCGCGTCCCTCGGTAGCGCAGTCGCGGGCATTCAGAAGACCGAGCAACAGATCGGTTTGCCGGAAACCGTCGTGACCACTTTCTCCGGCAGCGCCGCCGAGTTCCGTTCCTCGCTCAAGAGCGAGCCGTTTCTGATTCTCGCGGCGATTATCGTCATCTACATCGTTCTGGGCGTCCTTTACGAAAGTTACATCCACCCGATCACCATCCTCTCCAGCCTCCCTTCGGCCGGCGTTGGCGCCCTCCTGGCGCTGATGTTCACCGGAAACGACCTGTCGCTGATTTCGCTCATTGGAATCGTCCTCCTCATCGGCATCGTCCAGAAAAATGCCATCATGATGATCGACTTTGCCCTCGATGCCGAACGCGAGCAAAACCTCCCGCCCGACAAATCGATTTACCAGGCCTGCCTCTTGCGCTTCCGTCCGATCATGATGACGACCATGGCCGCGCTGCTCGGCGCGCTGCCCCTGGCGCTGCAACACGGCGAAGGCTCCGAGCTGCGACGTCCGATGGGCATTGCCATTGTCGGCGGCCTGCTGCTCTCACAGTTCATCACCCTCTACACCACGCCGGTCGTCTATCTATATTTGGACCGCTTTGGTGATTGGGTCCGCCGCTGGCGCGAGGCCGCGCATCTCCCGGAGGCGGAAGGCGCATTGGCGCCAGGCCCAAGCAAAAGTTAAATGAGTTAAAAGAGTTTAATGGGTTAATTAAGTTGGCAGCTCGGTGCGTAGGCACCTGGTAATGAAATTACGAATCGAAACGCTGGAGTTCTTCGCCCATTGCGCATCGCCGCAGGTCTTTCTCCCCCATTTAACCCTTTTAACTCATTTAACTCATTTAACCCCTGCCCGATGAGTATTTCCGAGCCCTTCATCCGTCGTCCCGTCGGCACCTCGCTGCTCGCGACCGGCCTGTTCATGGCGGGCGTGGTCGCCTGGCAGTTCCTGCCGGTGGCGCCAATTCCGCGCGTGGACTTCCCGATGATCACCGTCTCAGCCAACCTGCCCGGTGCCGACCCCGCGACCGTCGCCTCGACCCTCGCCGCGCCGCTCGAACGCCGCCTCGGCCAGATCTCGGGCGTATCCGAACTCACCTCCGTCAGCACCCTGGGCGGAACCGCTATCTCGATTCAATTCAATCTCGACCGCAGCGTGGACAGCGCCGCGCGCGACGTCCAGGCCGCCATCAACGCCGCCGCCGGCGACCTGCCAATCAACCTCCCGGCGCCCCCAACTTATCGCAAGGTCAACCCCGCCGATGCACCCGTCATGATCCTGGCGATGACCTCCGATACGCTGCCGGCGAACCAAATCTACGATTACGGCGATACCATCATCGCGCAACGCCTCAGCCAGGTCGAAGGCGTCAGCCAGGTCTTTATCAGTGGCGCCGCCAAAGACGCCATTCGCGTTCAAGTTGACCCGGCCGCGCTGGCTTCGGCCAACCTCAGCCTCGAGGACGTCCGCGCTTTCCTGGGGCAGGTCAACGTGGACGAGCCCAAAGGCAGCCTCGATGACGAGCGCTTTTCCTACACGCTCGATAGCAACGACCAATTGCTGGAAGCCAAGGACTACCAGAACCTGGTCCTGGCAGAAAAACCCAAAGGCCCGGTCAAGCTCTCGGGCGTGGGCGGGGCCATCGACGGCGTCGAGAATACCTTGCAAGCCGGTTGGTCCGGCACTAACCAGGCGGTCCTGGTGATTGTCTTCAAGCAATCGGACGCTAACGTCATCGAGACGGTCCAACGCATCAAAAAGGAGCTGCCGCACCTCGCTGAATGGGTGCCGCCGGCCATCAAAATCACCCCCATCAGCGACCGCACCCGCACCATCGAAGCCTCCGTCCACGAAGTCCAGATTTCCCTGTTCCTGAGCGTCGCCCTGGTCGTGCTGGTCATCTTCGTTTTCCTGCGCCGCTTCTGGCCCACCTTCATCGCCAGCATCACCGTCCCCTTGGCCCTGACCGCTACCTCCGCCGGCATGTACTTCTGCCATTACACCATCGACAATCTCTCGCTGATGGCCATCACCATCTCTGTCGGCTTCGTTGTCGATGACGCCATTGTCGTCATCGAAAACATTTACCGCCACATCGAGGCCGGCGACACCGCTTTTGTCGCCTCGCTCAAAGGCGCCAAACAGATCGGGTTCACGATCATTTCCATGACCACCTCCCTGGTGGCGGTGTTCATCCCGCTGCTGTTTATGGGCGGTTTGATCGGGCGCCTCTTCCACGAATTTGCCGTCACCCTCAGCATCGCCGTTTTGGCTTCCGGCGTCATCTCCCTGACCCTCACCCCGATGATGTGTTCGCGCTTCCTGCGGGCCGAGTCCAGCTACGGTCCTCCCGGCCTTTTCTATCGCGCCGCCGAGGGCTCTTTCAATTGGCTGGTCGGCGGCTATGGGGCCGCCCTCAAATGGGTGCTCCGCCATTGGTATTTCATGCTCGGCGTGTTCGTCGCGACCCTGTTCGCCACCGTGCTGCTCTACAAGTACGTGCCGAAAGGATTTTTCCCCCAGCAGGACACCGGTAGTTTAATGGGCACCACTGAGGCCGCCCAGGACATCTCCTTTCAAGCGATGTCCATACTTCAACGCGAAGTCCTGAGCATCGTCATCTCCGACCCCGCCGTCGAATCAGTCGCCTCGTTTGTCAGCGGCAGCGGCAATTCCACCGTCAACAACGGGCGCATGTTCATCACTCTCAAACCCATCGAGCAACGCCGCGTCAGCGCGGATGTCATCATCAACCGCTTGCGGAAAGCGACCTCTGGCCTCCCGGGGATCACTCTTTTTATGCAGGCCAGCCAGGACATCCGCGTCGGCGGGCGCATGAGCAAGGCCCAATACCAATACGCGCTTCAATCCAACGACTTGGACGAACTTAAATACTGGTCGGCGGCGCTCCTCAAAGCGCTCCGGCAAAGCCGATTGCTGCGCGACGTCACCAGCGACCAGTTGACCGGCGGCCTCCAGTCCAACGTCGTGGTGGACCGCGACGCGGCGGCCCGTTTGGGTATCACCGCGGCGGCCATCGACAGCACTCTCTACGATGCCTTCGGCCAACGCCAGGTCTCCACTCTCTACAAACGATTCAACCAGCATTTTGTCATCCTCGAGGCTGAACCGGCTTTCCTGACCGACCCCGAATCGCTCCGCAAAATCTTCGTCAAATCGAGCAACGGCCAGCTCGTGCCGCTTTCCGCCGTGGCCAAATTCCAAACCGGCAATGCCTATCTCTCCGTCAACACCCAGGGCCAATTCCCGGCCGTGACCATCTCCTTCAATCTTGCCCTCGGAGCTTCACTGGGCGAGGCAACCGCGGTGGTGCAGAAAGCGGTCGATGAACTGCACATTCCTTCGAGCGTGCAGGGCAGTTTTCAGGGGACCGCGCAGGTTTTCCAGGCCTCGGTCGCCAGCACACCGCTGCTGGCCCTGGCTGCCTTGATTGCCGTTTATGTCGTCCTGGGCATGTTATATGAAAGCCTGATTCATCCCATTACCATCCTTTCTACACTGCCCTCCGCCGGTGTCGGCGCGCTGCTCGCCCTGCTCGCCACCCGCCTCGAGCTCTCCCTGGTCTCTTTCATCGGCATCATCCTCCTCATCGGTCTTGTCAAGAAGAACGCCATCCTCATGATCGACTTTGCCCTCGAAGCCGAACGCCAGGAAAACGCCACCCCCGAGGACGCCATCTACCGCGCCTGCGTCATCCGGTTCCGCCCCATCATGATGACTACGATGGCGGCCATGTTCGGCGCGGTCCCGCTGGCCATCGGCATTGGCGCCGGTTCGGAGCTGCGCCAGCCCCTCGGCATTGCGATCGTCGGTGGCCTCATCGTTTCCCAGGCGCTGACCTTGTTCACCACTCCGGTCGTGTATCTGCTGTTCGAACATCTGCGCCGCCGGTTTGCCGTCTGGCGTCCGGCCCTGGTCGCCGCCTTCCGTCGCCGCCGCGCGCCCATCGCAATTGACGGGACGCAATAGCGACGAACATCTCTGAGTTCGAACATTGCATGAGCACAGCAATTTTCGTTTAATTGGCCGGCACGTATGTATCGAAACAAGAAAGTCGTGGTCGTGATGCCCGCGTACAACGCCGCGCTGACCTTGCGGCAGACCTATGCCGAGGTCCAGGAACAGCAAATGGTGGACAAGATCATCCTGGTGGATGATGGCAGCCGTGACGAAACCGTGGCCGTTGCCCGAAGTCTGGAAGGCATCCAGGTCCATGTGCATGAAGTCAACAAAGGCTACGGCGGAAACCAAAAGACTTGCTACCGCCTCGCCCTGGAAGCTGGAGCGGATATCGTCATCATGCTCCATCCCGATTACCAGTACACCCCGAAATTAATCCCCGCGATGGTTTCGATCATCGGCAATGGGTTGCATCCCTGCGTGCTCGGCAGCCGGATTCTCGGCGGCTACGCCCTCAAAGGGGGCATGCCGTTCTGGAAGTACATCTCCAACCGCTGGCTCACCCTGCTGGAAAACATCCTCCTCGGCGCCAAGTTGTCCGAGTACCATACCGGCTATCGGGCCTTCTCGAGGGACATCCTCGAGAAACTGCATCTCGCTGACAACTCGGATGATTTCGTTTTCGACAACCAAATGCTGGCCCAGATTCTCTGGTACGGCTTTACCATCGCTGAGGTCAGTTGCCCGACGAAGTACTTCCCGGAAGCTTCCTCCATCAACCTGCGCCGGAGCATTACCTACGGCTTTGGCTGCCTGTCGACCGGCTCGCAATTTCGCCTGGCGAAAATGGGCTGGGCCTCAAAACTCTTTCCGCCGCTTCCCGCCAGTCCGCTGGCAGCCGTTGCCAGTTGAAAATGGAACGCTGCCAGTGTCTTGACAGGGAAGCCGCAACTTTCAACCTGCAACCTGCAACCTTCAACTTTCACTTCGCGCGGGCGAAGCGGAGGGCCAGTCGGGATTTCTTGCGATTGGCCGTGGCGCGGTGGATCACGCCGCCTTTGGCCGCCTTATCGAAAGCGGAGGTGATCTGCTGCAGCGCCTTGGCGGCCTCGTCCTTCTGGCCTGCCCCCAGCAAATGCAAGTAGGCCTTTTCCAGAGTGTGCAGGCGCGATTTGATGCTGCGGTTGCGCAATTGCTTGCGGGCGCTGTTGCGCATTCGGCGTTCGGCTGATTTTGTATTCGGCATAAATCAATGTCTAATCGATCGTTTAGAGCGGGCCAAGCTAGCGTAACTGCCGGCGTTGTCAACGGCGGGTTGCGTCTCACGGCGCTCAGGGGCGCTCATGCAAGGGTCCCAACGCACACCCGTGTTTTTGCGGATAAGGGACGGGAATTAAACGGATGGCTCCGGCCCGTGATTCAGGTTGATTTATCGGAGGTGTTTGTTAGCCTGCTGCTAAGTCCTGAAGGACTGCCTTGCGTGAAATCCGACTTCCATCGCTGGTTCTTGCGGGGGTCTTCCCGCCGGCCGTTGGGCCGCTGCCTCCGGCTACTGTTTCTTTTCGGCACTGCCGTAGGGGCCATCCACGCTGCCAGCCCTCCGGAGAGCACGGTGGACCTGTCCGGCACGTTGGAGGTGATGGTTGCGGATGATTTTGCCGGCCACCACGTCGAAATCTCTCACTTCCTGCAAGAGACCGGAACCGGCCGTCATTTCGTTCTGCGGTTTTCCCAGGGACCCCCGCCCGTGCTTTCGTCGGGAACGCAGGTGCGGGTGCGCGGCCAGTTGCACGGACAAGAGCTCGCGGTGGCAGCTCTGAGTGGTTCTGCGACACAATTGCAGGCCGGTGGCACGCCTTCTCCCCTGGTCAGCGGCAGTCAGAAAACCCTTGTGCTGCTCGTCAATTTTACCAATGCCGCCGTCCCTTGCTCGGTCGAGACCGTCAGCAACACGGTCTTCTCGCTGACGCAGAGTTCGGTCAACACGGTCTATCAGGAAACGTCATTTTCAAACCTGCTCTGGAACGGGCTCGTGGCCGGGCCTTACACCATTGATTATGGCACCAGTTCCTGCGACCCGAACGGCTGGGCAAACGCAGCCGACGCCGCCGCTTCGGCTGCCGGCATCAACATCAACCCCTACGATCATAAAGTTTATGTCCTGCCCAACTCCGGCATGTGCGGGTGGGGCGGCCTGGCTACCATCGGCGGCAACCCCAGCCGAGCCTGGATCTCCTCCTGTAACAATATCTTCCAGTACGCCCATGAACTGGGTCACGGCCTGGGCATGAACCACGCCTCCAGTGATGCCAATAATGACGGCGTCGTCGACGCGGAATACGGAGACTCCTCGGATTTCATGAGCGCCTCGTACACGCTTACCCGCCTCAACGCTCCGCACATGGCCCAGATGGCGTGGACACCCAAAAGCAAAACCCAGGTCTTAGCCAGTTCCGGCACTTATCGAATTGGGCCGCTGGAAGCGCTCTCCACCGCCACAACCTGGCCGCAGATGCTGACCTTTCCTATCCCGGGCTCCTCGGAATCCTATTATATCTCCTATCGCCAGCCCATTGGGCTCGACGCCAATTTGTCGGGTGCCTACACGCCGGGCGTTTCTGTTCATCGCTGGTGCTGCGGCAATAATACCCGCCTGATCACCGTGCTGAGCGACGGTGGAACTTTCACAGATGACGTTTCCGGTTTCACGCTCCACCAGGTGAGCCATACCGGCAGTGCGGCGACTGTCTCGGTAGAACTTCTTGCCAATGCCCCTCCGGTGATGCCTTTCTTCACCGCGATGAGCGTGGGGGCGAATGGCCGGTTCAGCCTGGGAGGCACCGGTGCGGTCAACCAGGTCTATTGGCTGCTGGCATCTTCGAATCTGGTGCCGCCAATTGCCTGGACCTCCATCGCCACGAACACCGCCGACACCAACGGAGCCTTCACCTTCTCTGATCTCAACGCCACCAATTTCTCACGGCGGTTCTATCGGCTTAGGGCCCCATAATCGACGGACAGTTGACTGGCCGCCAGCCTTCTGCAACGCTCGCTCCGTCCGGAACAACAACCGAACCGCATTCGTGGAAATCAAAAGAGCCATCATCACGGCCGCTGGGAAATCGCAGCGCACACTTCCATTGCAGACCCTGGTGGATCGTGACGGCACCCCAAAAACGGCGCTGCGCATCCTCATGGAAGAAATCTTTTCCACCGGGATTGACGAAATTTGTGTGGTGGTCTGCCCGGGCGATCAGGCCGCTTACACCACCGCTGCAGGAGGGCAGGGGAGTCGGCTGCAATTTGTCGAGCAGAAGGAAGCGCTCGGGTACGGTCATGCAGTGCTTTGTGCGCGCGATTTTATTGCTGGTCAGCCGTTTCTCCTGCTCGTCGGCGACCACCTCTACGTCAGTGGTGCGCCAAAGCGTTGCGCCCAACAGTTGGTGGAAATGGCGAAGGCCGAGCACTGCTCCGTCTCGGCCGTCCAGGCGACGCATGAGAGCAAGCTGCCTTATTACGGCGCGCTGGGTGGCCATTTGGCCGAGGGCCGGAAGGGCTTGTACGAAATAGCCGAAGTGCTGGAAAAGCCCACCCCGACCGAGGCGGAGCAACGACTCATCGTGCCGGGGTTACGGGCGGGCCATTACCTGTGCTTTTTCGGTATGCATGTGTTAACTCCGGCCGTGATGGAGTTGCTGGGAAGTGATTTGGCGAACGCTTCGGGCGGGCGGGTCCACCTGAGCGGGGCGCTCGGCCAGCTCGCCAAACGTGAGCGTTATCTCGCCTGCGAACTCTCCGGGCGCCGTTATGACGTCGGTGTCAAGTACGGTCTCCTTACGGCGCAGCTTGCGCTCGCCCTGGACGGCCAGGACCGCGAGGAAGTGCTCAGCGGGTTGGTGGAACTACTGGCGCGCCGCGGGGTGAGCTAGTGTCACGGCGTGCCAACAGGAATCATCGCTTATGATGATGATGTACCCTTCTGACCTGGTTCAGATTATCACCGCAACCGACCCTGCCCAGCGCGATCAATCTTTGGGGAGCGCCTGCGCCGGGTTCTCCCTGGACGAACTTCTCCACCAATGCGCCCAACTGGATGCCTTCCGCCGGCGCAGTGAGAACCTTTACGAACGCGTTCGGGCCTTGTTCTTCCTTTATGCCATACATCGCTTTCATCTTCCGAGCAAGCTGCTGAATGGCTCACCCGTCTCTGGCGAGGCTTCGCGCATTACGGAGCACGCCGCCGGCTCCCGTTCCCTCATTCCTTTCCAAGGCTACCAACACTTGCTTCAGCGGCGATTCGAGGAAGCCATCGATCACTTTCTCAAGGCCCAGGAAACGGAAGGGCCGAGCGACGCCATCTCCAGCGCTCTGGCCGCCGCTTACTATCGGCTGGCCTTCCAAACCCTGGCCGACCAGGTGCGCCGATGCGTTCGTTCCGTGCGCGGCAACCAATGGATGTTTCGCGTGGGGCATCCCAATGATCAGCCGTTGCGCCTCCGCCCGGAATTGCTGAGGCCCAATCCAGCCGATGGCACCTGCCCGATTCTGCGCGAATGCACGCCCGTGCGGATGGACCTGACCCACTGTGGCTGGAGCGACATTTTTTTCCTGGGCATGGACTTCCCCGAAGGCGCCAAGGTGCTCAATATTTCGATTGACCTGGCGATTCACGGACGCGACGCCGCTCCCCGCCCTCCCGTTGAGGCCTATCTGCGGGTCATCGAAGAACCTTTGCTGCGCCTGGTTAGCGTTGATTTGGGCGCCTCGGCGGACATTACCAACCTGGCGGAGGTGTTCGATTTTGCCAAAGATTATCTCGGCCTGCTGAAGGCTGCCCTTATTGCCGCGGGGGTCGTGCCGCCCGGAGTCGAGGGTTCGGGCCAAAATTTGGCCGAACTGCTGGCGCGGATGGCGGGGCCAGGGCGTGGCTTGGAGTTGGTCAGCAGTGTCAACAATATCCCGAAGGGCTCGCGTCTAGCGGTCTCGACCACCCTGCTGGCAGCGCTGGTCAGCGTGTGCATGCGGGCGACGGGCCAGGCGGCATCGCTTACCGGTCCGTTGCAGGAGCACGAGCGGCGCCTGGTGCTGGCGCGGGCCTTGTTGGGCGAATGGCTCGGCGGCTCCGGCGGCGGTTGGCAGGATTCCGGCGGCGTCTGGCCCGGCATGAAACTGATCGAAGGGGTATTGGCGGCCGATGGCGAGCCGGAGTACGGTGTCAGCCGCGGCCGGCTAATGCCCCAGCATCGCATTCTGACGGAAGACGACGCCTCGGCCGAGACCCGGCGGAAGTTGCAGGATAGCCTTGTGCTGGTCCACGGCGGCATGGCGCAGAATGTCGGCCCGATCCTGGAAATGGTAACCGAGAAATATCTGTTGCGTTCCGAAAAGGAATGGCAGGCGCGGCAGAGCATGCTCGGCATCCTGGAGGAAATCCTCGCGGGTTTGCGCCAAGGTAGCGTGCAGTCCATTGGCGCGGCAACGACCCGCAACTTTCGGCAGCCGATTCAAACCATCATTCCCTGGGCTTCGAATTTTTTTACGGAGACTCTGATTGAGCGCGTCCGCGCGGAGTTTGGCGGCGCTTTCTGGGGATTTTGGATGCTCGGCGGCATGTCCGGCGGTGGTATGGGTTTCATTTTCGCTCCGGAAAAAAAAGCGTTGGCCCAACAGCGTTTGCAGCAAATCATGTCTGAAACCAAGCGCGAACTCGAACAGGCGCTGCCGTTTGCGATGGAGCCGGTGGTCTATGACTTTGCGATCAACGAGCGCGGGTCCTTCGCCGACCTGCTGCCAGAAACCTCCGCTCTGATGCCCCCAGCCTATTATACCTTGATTGTCCCGGAGTTGCTGCGGCAAGACCGCCACTCGCTCTCGCCGTTGCGCCGGGCCGAGTTGGACAAGTTTGGCGCCGCATGCCGCACCAAACCCGAATTGCGCGGGGTCGTCCAGACGCTCTTTGATGTCATGCTGCCGCGCGGCAAAGCCGAAACGTCGAACGAGCCCTCGCTCGCCGCCCTCTTGGAACAACACGGCTTTGACCGGGTGCAGCACGAGCGCATCCGGGCGGACCTCAAGGACGGTCGCATCGGCCTGGCGCAAAATCGGTTGCCGGCCAGCGCGGTGATTGAAAACGTACGGACAGGGGATGTGAAAGAACCAGCCCAAGCGGAAACCGCAGAACTCGAGTCTATTGGGCGGGCTGCTCTTGAGCGCGGAGAACTGGCCATTGTCACCCTGGCGGCAGGCGCCGGCAGCCGCTGGACTCAGGGAGCCGGT
>Ga0210408_10000447_pt1 | contig 53498 bp, 51 predicted proteins | sample IncBWH4MmetaG_FD_155471 | JGI IMG/M metagenome (GOLD analysis project Ga0210408, IMG submission 155471) | Forest soil microbial communities from Barre Woods Harvard Forest LTER site, Petersham, Massachusetts, United States - Inc-BW-H-4-M | ecosystem: Environmental > Terrestrial > Soil >...
CTCCGCATCCGCCGCAAACGCCAGCGGCTTCCTCCAAATCCTCCTATCGCAAGTTCGCCGGCGGGCAACACTCTGCTCCACCGCAATGCTCCGCGCCGGCGCACTTGTCGATAGGACACTAAGATTTTTTCGCCATTTGACCTCCCCTGCACTAAGACCTCGACACTAGCATCGCGGTAGCGCTACACTATGTAGCGCTACAATGTTTAGCGCGAAAAAACCTCAAAAGCGGCTATCCGAACTGGAACATCTGGTGATGGACGTAATGTGGGCGCGGCCTCAAAGTACCGCTGAGGATGTGCGCGAAGCTTTGACCGAGCGCCATCCCATGAAAGACTCTACCTCCCGAACCATTCTCAAGCGGCTGGAGGACAAGGGCTACGTCAAGCGTCATATGGAAGGCCGCACGAACGTATATCGAGTTTCGGAACCCCCGCGACAGGTAGCCGTGAGAACTGTTCAACAAATCATCGATCGGCTCTTAGGTGGCTCCGTAGAGCAACTGATTGTAGGAATGGTCGATCGCGACCTCTTGGATGAGCGGGAGTTGCGCCGTCTAGCCGAAAAACTGGCTCGACGGAAGAATCGCACCCGAAGGAGGCAGGATGCCGACTGATGTTGTGTCGCAACTCATAAGCGCTTCGATTCGTATTTGCGGCTTAGTTCTTGTCGCCTTCGTGAGCTTATCGGTATTTCGTATCCGCTCTTCTGCCGCCAGGCATGCGATGTGGACAGTCGTACTCATCGGCATGCTCCTTCAAATCCCTTTGGAGATGGTGGCTCCGCCCATTCTGCTAAAGGCACTCCCAATTTTGCCCGCTCCCACCCAACCGCGAGTGATGTCGGCGCGACCTTCCCTGTCCGCAGCACGCGCAACCTCATCCGCAAGTCACGCCCGACAGCCAGTGACGTTCAGCAGGACGTCATGGCACACAACTGTGACGCGTACATACCTTGCAATCTCACTTCTGTTGTTCCTTCGGTTGGCTTTCGGATGCTGGGGTCTGCACAAAATCGTCCGAGGTTCCGCGACCGTCACAAGCTTGGGTCCCAGTGTCTTCGAATCGACGCGAGTGGTAGTGCCGGGTTCGGTCGGAGGCCTCCGGGCGAGAATTCTGTTGCCACAAGCGTGGAGAGATTGGGATGCCGCGAGACTTGGAGCCGTTCTCGCTCACGAGAGAGCCCACATCCGGAGATATGACTGGCTTACCCATCTCGCGTCACGCCTCGCCATTTGCATTTTTTGGTTTCATCCCCTCGCTTGGTGGATTGATCGTGAACTCGCACGGCTGGCAGAGGAAGCATGTGACGACGTTGCTGTCTCCGAAACGAAGGACTTGGAAGAGTACGCTGCAACCCTAGTGGATATCGCTGGCATGGCAGCCGCTAAGGGCGGTGTTGTGAGTTGGCCACTCATCACCATGGCCACGGATTCAAACGTAAAGCGAAGAGTGAATCGGATTCTCAGGAGGGCGTTTCAGGTCCCGAAGCCGTTTGGCCGTTCCGCGTGGGCGGCGCTTTTTGTAACCAGTGTGCCTGTTATCTACTTGTCCGCAGCGGTAAGTCTTGCCCCAGCAAGACAAGATTCGATCATGCTGAAGCATGCTCTAATTCCGAACCGACGTGCCAAAGAGCTGCTTCAGCCACTCTTGCAGGAACACAAAAGCCGGACGGGCCTTCTCTCGGATGTGGTTTCGAATCAGAATCCGAAGTCTTCGATATCGCCTGTTCAGTCTCAACGTGAAGAGCGGCCACTAACTATCTGCCTTCTCCTCGACACTAGCGGCAGCATGGACCAAAAGCTCGCCGAAGCTGTGAGTGCCGCACTTGCCTTTGTGAAAGCGTCAAAGCCACACGATGAGGTCTGCATTCTTGGCTTTGACGACGAGGTCTTCAACGGCCTGCCCCATGAAGAAGATTTCACCAGCAATATCAAGGAAATGGAAGATGCGATCTCGCGGATTGACGCGCGGGGTGGCAAGGCTATGAGAGATGCCGTGCTGACGGGAATCGACCACCTCGCACTGACGACGCACAATGAGAGAAGGGTCCTTGTATTGATCAGCGAGGGCTACGATACTTCGAGCAAGGTGAGTCGGGGAGCATTGCTGGACAAGGTCAAAAGTAGCGGTGTGCCGATCTACTGTATCGGTTTGCTGAGCGAGAAAGACTCTCAACGCCAAGACGCCGCTAGACTCGCCTTGGGTGAACTTGCAGATGCGTCCGGTGGGTTGGCTCTCTACCCCAAGAATGTGGCAGAGGTCGAAAGTGTTTCTCGTCAGATTGCGAACGAGGCAGATAAACGCTAATCCGGTTGAAAGGTAGGAGGCCGAGATGCTTCGTCAATTTCCTGGGTCACAAAGAATTAGATCCTTTACGCGGACTGCTCTGTGTTTTGTCGTCCTCTTTCTAATTCCGTATGCGGCACGTGCGGAGGTAGATACTCCTGATACTCCGGCCGGTCACACATTGCGTACATTTCTCGACGCATTCAATAGTGCGGAACATGACCGCATTGCGGCTTATGTGAAGGAGTACGATCCGGAAAACAGCGCCGACGGATTAACCTCTTTCAGCAACCAGACCGGTGGCTTTACGCTCGTCTCGATCGTGCACAGCGCGCCAGACAAGCTTTCATTTCTCGTTCACGGGCGCGGAGACAATATCGATGCGTTCGGAATCCTGCAACTTGCCAGCACCTCGCCTACGCGTGTAAAGCGGCTCAGCATTCGTGCAATTCCACCCGGGGCGAGACCGGACGACATTCAGCTCGATGAAGCAACTCGCCAAAAGACTATTGATGCGATCAGTGAGAAGCTCACCGAGTACTACGTCTATCCCGACGTGGCTGCGAAGATGGTCCAGGCAATCCGCGATCATCAGAAGCGCGGCGACTATAGTTCGATTACGGATGGCAATGAATTCGCTGATGCGCTCGCTCGCGACCTGCGGGCTATCAGCCATGATCAACATCTCCACGTCTCATACGATCCGTTCATTGTGCCCGGTGAGACCGGTTCGCCTGCCGGGCCGAGGCAGCCGGACCCTGCCGAAGAGGCCCGTTTTCGCAGCATGCTTGAGCGTCAGAACTGTACCTTCTCCAAGCTTGAAGTTCTCGATCACAATATTGGCTACATCAAGTTTGGCGCGTTCCCGCCTCCAAGTATCTGCGGACCTACGGTCGTAGCCGCAATGAACTTCCTCGCGCATACCGATGCTCTTATCTTTGACTTGCGGGAGAACCATGGGGGCGATCCCAATATGGTCGATTTCATGGTCTCGTATCTGTTCCGGCAGCCCACGCACATTAACGATCTCACCAATCGTCACGAAAACGAGACCCACCAATACTGGACGGTTCCCTGGGTTCCCGGGTCGAGGCTTGTTGATCAACCGGTCTACGTACTTACTTCGCATCAAACCTTCTCCGGGGGTGAAGAATTCACTTTCGACTTGCAGACGCAAAAGCGCGCCACCATTGTGGGCGAAACTACGGGCGGAGGGGCTCACCCCGTGGAAGGCCTCCCTGCTGGCGACCATTTCTCGATTGGCGTCCCCTTCGGTCGGCCCATCAACCCTGTCACGCACGGCGACTGGGAAGGAAAAGGTGTAGAGCCAGATGTGAAGGTCAGCGCTGCCGACGCGTTAACCACGGCCCAAAAACTAGCAGCCGATAAACTGGCAGCCAAGGACAGCCCGACAACAGGTCGTTGAGCTGTAGGGGTTTTCAGAATAGTCGGTTAGGTGTTGCTATCGGCGATTGCACTTAAGACCCCTGACGGCGTCGGATCTGAGTGGAAGAGCCGACTCTTCCAAGGGCCGCGATAAGCGTCCAAACAAAATCGGGGCTTTAGCCCGCGTGCGCGTCGTTGACCCGCAGATACGTCGTATACCCTTTATCCTCAATCTCGGTCCAAGGCAACATCTTCAACGTCCCGGACGCCGTCTCCACCTGCCAACTCTGCGCTCCGCTCTTCTTCGCCGCCAGCAATTGCGCCCGCGTTACGGACGGCTGCGAATCCGTAATCGCGAACAACACGAGCGGTCCCGTCACGAGTGCTACATGGTCCGCGTGCCGCGCATCGACAGCCTCAAGTCGCGTATTCCGAGGGAGCTCAACTTCAACACGCTCCCCGTCCCTCCACTTCCGCTGTACACGCGCAAACGTTCCGGCGGCCACCGCCTCACGCTTTCCATTCACCGAAACACTCGCTCCCTCTGCCCATGAAGGAATCCGCAAATTCACCGCGAATGGCGTCGCCTTGGACGTCTTGACCTCCAACTGCACGTGCGAGTCGTATGGATATTCACTCCTTTGGGTCAACGAAACTTGTGCGCTATCCTGCGTCCACCGCGCGGTCGAAGGTATATACAAATTCACAAAAACATCCCGCCCATCTCGGAAATACGTATTGATCCGGTAGTCTGCCGCAACCTGGGGCATGGTCCCCGAGCAGCATGGCCAGCGATGGTCGGAATAGACTTTCCTGCCTTGGAAGTTGCAATCGGAGTAGTAAAAGGTCCGCCCATCAGATTGGAGCGGAAGAGCGCCGAGGATCGTGTTGTACATCATCCGCTCCATGCTGTCGCCATACCGTGGATCGCGGGTCACGCGCAGCAGATATCGAGTCAGCTTGAAATGCGCATACGATCCGCACGGCGTTTCAAAGCTGCTGTGCGTCTTCGTCAGGCTGTCGAAGACATCGGCGCTGTCGGTTTTTCGAAGTTGCTCATCCGGACCCCAACCGCCGGTCGCGTAACTCTGCGCCAGCACCATATCGAATCCATTCTTCGCGGCGCGTCGATACTTCTCGTTTCCCAGCGTCAAATACGCCTGCATCGCCGAGCACAGACAGTTGACATGGCTGTAAGCATGACGACCGGCAAGATCGTTCTGTCCTTGAGCTAGCCGATCGTAATACGGCTCATTCAGATACTGAACAGCCACCTGGCGATACCTTTCTCCCGCGCCGCGCTGATAAGCGAGGAAGAGATTCTCCGGCATCGTGTACGGCTCATCCCATGTCCACGATTCATCCTTGCCTGGACGCCAGCTTGTCCCGTGCTCCACCGCGTGATCAGGCAAATGCGCCAGAGCCACCTCGGTCGTCTTCGCCAGAATCTCCCACGCCAAAGGATCACCTACATACTTATGCGAATCGATCAGCCCGCATACCAGCTTGTCGTAGCAATAGGCAGGAAACCGATTTTCGTCGTAGAACTTTCCGTCAATGACCTGAGCATAAAGCCGATTGAGTCGCAGGACTTTCTCGCGTGCGGCCGGTGAGCCCGTTATGGCATACGCCCGGGATAACGCTGACATCCACTGCCCGAACGTGGCCGAGGGTGCGAAGCCGGCATCAAAGGTGTGCCAATCATAATTCGGATCGTAGCGGTACCATCCTCCAAGATCCTCCCCCGGCGCCGGTTTCCCGATCATCGCGCGAAACGGCTTCATCAATGCGTCATCATCCAGTCCCATCAGCACCGCATGAGTCTGCCGCAACTGCTCTTCGTGGAGCGGGCTGTCGAGCGAAACGTCCGCGTAGCCGAACTCTTCCAGCACACTGGATGCATTCGGGGTTACAGATGTAGACGCCAGCGAATATCGAGGAGTCGGGAGAACGCTTGCAGCCGATGCCATGCCTACCGATTGAAGAAATCGTCGGCGAGAGATCGAAGACAGAGATTCCACGTATCCCTCCGGGGTTCTGCGAGATAGTCTACGCCGAGGGACTCAGGAAGTTGAGGAAATGGAAGACAAAACGGAGAGGGAACGTAACTGAAAGTTCTACTTCTGATTCTCCCCTTCTTTAAACATGTACTTAATTGCCGGCTTGTAGATCATCAAATTCGGCTCGCCATCTTCTCGATTGACCTTGATGCAGTTCCGGTCGTACCACTCAATGATCCCGTGTACTTCCTCACCATCGCGAAGCACGATCACCATGGGTGTTCGTGATTGCATCTGTTTTTGATAGTAGAAATTCTCGGCGTTCGTTTGCTCCGGAGGAGACAGCTTCTTGCCGCCTTGCGCTCCCATAGGACGCTCACTGCGCTCCATCCGCTCAGGCCGGTCATGCCGCTCCGGGCGCTCGCGCCGGTCCTGCACAGGCATCGGCGAAGCATTGTGATTGCCGTGATTTTCGACTCGGGGCAGGGTCGGCCGAATCAGCTTGCGATTCGCGAAGTTTTCCCTTTCCGCGGATTCGCCGGGCGGTACGGGACTCATAACAGTATCCTTCATCGTGGCGCTAACCTCGGGTACACGCTATCGCGCATGCTTCTGGGACCCTGATTGATCAACGAAGGCGTGAGCTTTTGACTACCGTACCATAGGAAGCGGCCTGTGACAATCCTCCGTTGGTGCCATATCGTCGCTGCACATGTTTCTTGAAATGCGTAGAATATCGATTCTTTTGCTTACGATGTATTCGACAAGTCCGCTCCTCGCCGCTCTGGGCCGCTCATTGTGATGATCGCTACCAGGCTGGCCACGATCAGCACCGTCCAGGCCAAGACCGGTGTAAAGCTCCCCCCGTAGCGGACTTCCGCAAGCTTCGCCTGCAGCACCGCATTTCGTGACGCGACAAAGTTCCCCAGTTGGTATGCAAATCCAGGCAACGTCCCCCGGACCGCCGGCGGTGAAAGTTCGTTCAAGTGTGCGGGGATCACTCCCCACGCTCCCTGTACCATGAACTGCATCAGAAACCCGCCCAGGGCTAGAACGGGCACAGTGTGCAAATATGCCCACAGCGGGAGGATCGGAATCGCAAGCAGAGCCGCAATTACAATCGCACGTCGACGCCCGATCCGCTCTGACAACGTGCCGAACAGGATTCCACCCAACAGTGCTCCCACGTTGTAGACGATCGCGATCAGGCTCACCGTCTTCGGCGACAGCAGCAGATTCTTTTGCAGGAATGTCGGATACAGGTCCTGTGTCCCGTGACTGAACGAATTGAATGCGAACATCAGAATCACGAGGAAGACAAAGATCCCAGCGTGTGACGCAATATCTTTTCCCAGCCGGCGCTCGGCTTTGCGCTCCACCTGGCCTTGCAGCCACGCGGGAGATTCATCCACCTTGCTGCGAATGTAGATCACCAGGAACGCCGGCAGGGCGCCGATCACAAACATTCCCCGCCAGCCGATGATCGGAAACAGCGTGCCGTAAATGATAGCCGCCATCAGGTACCCAACCACATATCCCTCTTGCAGCAGTCCGGAAAAAAAGCCGCGCCCTTCCGCGGGAAGCGTCTCGAAAGCCAGCGCCGCGCCCACTCCCCACTCCCCGCCCATCGCGATGCCAAACAGCGCCCGCGTGATCAGAAAAACTTTCAACGTCGGCGCGAATGCCGATGCCAGTTCAAACAAAGAATAGGCAATGATGTCGACCATCAACGTGGGCCGCCTCCCCAATCGATCGGCCATCATCCCAAATAGAAAGGCACCCACCGGCCGCATCGCGAGCGTCCAGAAGATTCCTTCCGAGACGTCCGAAACCTTGGCATGAAACTGCGTAGCCAGCGCGCTCACGCAGAACACAAGAATAAAAAAATCAAACGCGTCCAGCGACCACCCCAGGAAGCACGCAATAAACGTGTTCCGTTGCACCGCCGTCAACCGCCGAAAGCGTCCCGTGATCTCCATCCCGGTTTGCCTCTGTGCTCCTCCGTGTTCTCTGTGGGCAAGTCTTTTCTTCGCTCACGCCAAGTCCAGCGGATGCTAGCATAAGCTTTTCAATTAACCATCAATTTTCACCATGCCCGAACTCGACCTACCGCAGCGCCAGGCCACCGACACGTTGATGCTCACCGGTTTCTGGTACCGCGCTCTCCCTGCCGATCGCGTGCATCACAACCAACTCCACAAAGCCACGCTGTTGGAAATTCCACTGGTGATCGGCCGCGATCGCGAGGGACGTCCCTTTGCTCTTCGCGATACCTGCCCTCACCGTGGCATGCCCCTCAACACCGGCAAGTTCGATGGCGAGAATCTCGAATGTCCCTATCATGGCTGGCAGTTCGACGTTCACAACGGCCAATGCCAACTGATTCCCTCGCTCACATCAGACCAAACGATGAAGGTCGATCGCATTTACGCCGGAAGTTATCCGTGCGAAGAGCAGGATCATTTCATATGGGTCTACATTTCCGATCCCGGCCCGCAAGGCGCCGGGTTCGCGAAGCCAGCCGAGGCGCCAGAGCCCGCCCCGCAAATCGAAAAGTTCAGCGACAAGTACAAACTTGCTTACCTGCAAGCCGAAATGCCAGTCAGCCTCGACCACGGCATCATTGGGCTGATGGACCCCGCGCACGGCCCATTTGTCCACCAAGCCTGGTGGTGGCGCACCCGTCACAGCATTCACGAAAAGAAGAAAAACTTTGAGCCGATTCCCAACGGATTTCGGATGGCGGCCCACACCCCCAGCTCAAATTCCGCGCCCTACAAGCTGTTGCGCATGTATGCCGATGCAGTTTCGATCTCAACGACCATCGATTTCATATTGCCTAACATGCGCACCGAGACAATTCGTGCCGGCAAATATTGGTTCTCGAGCTTGACGACGGTGACTCCGATCACGCGCACTCAATGTCGCATCGACGTTGTCGCCGCCTGGAACTTGTTTCGCTGGGTGCCGTTCGTGCCTGGTCTGTTGAAATTCGTCTTTGCGAAATTTGTCGAGCAAGACCGTCGCACGATGGAAATGCAGGCCGAAGGCCTGAAGCACAATCCCCACCTCATGCTGATCGACGACGCCGACCGTCCTGCGAAGTGGTATTTCCAGCTGAAAGCCGCGCACCTCGAATCCAAACGCACCGGCAGGGAAATGAAGCATCCGATGGATGGCCCGGTAACATTGAAATGGAGAAGCTGAGAGAGTTGAGGGAGTGCCGGACCCGCCTACTCGCTCAGCCGCAACAGTTCCACCGTGCGCGTCGTTGTTTCCTCAAAGATCAATTTTCTCTCGAGATCAATCGTGTTCTTCCCTAGGTAATGAGGAATGTACCAAGTCACTCCAGCAACCGGCAGGAGGAAAAGCATTCGCATCGGCTGGGAAAGGGCTGACGATTCGAACTCTGCGGTCGAGCCTGCATAAATCAGAAACCCGAAACAGAGCGAAATCAAAATCACAATCGAATGCTGCTTGAATACGGGCAGGCTGCAAGTGAATGGCAGCTTGCGGAAACGAATAAGTACGACGTTCGTCAGCAAGCACGACCACGTCGCGACGACAAGCGTGTGGAGCACCGCTACCACAGGGCCTTTGAGATAGAGATATGCTGCGAACGTAATGACGAGAAGCCAGGGCAATATTGAAACAAAGATGACTCTTCTGGCCAGAGGCTCGCATTCCTGGTCCGGGTCGAGCATGAGTTGAAAGATCCAGTTTGCGCGTAGGTCTGAAGGAATTTCGAACACAATCCTCAGTCCCATGATCAGCAGAAACGAAACAACGAATGGAATCGAGAGAGCCTCTGAGGTCATGGCCGCTTGTGGCGCCGATTTCATGCCTTCAAAGGCACGCATCAAGGCCTGCGAGGCGAGGACCAGGGCCAATCCCGCGACACCAGTCAGTACCAGACGGTGCGCCTCACTGCGCAGCAATGTTTTTCCTATGAAGCGGAAACATCCTTTTTGGAACCCTGTCCGAAGCACTAACTGCTCCAGAACGCTCCAGCGCCATGGTAACGGAGCATGTACAACGCTGGTGCCTTCGGCAATCTCCGAGATCTGCACGAAGTGCCGGCGGTAGCCGATTGCGTAGACGCAAAACGCAAAGAGCGTCAGCAGCGTGATCCCCGGGACGCAGAGCTTGGCCAGTTCCGCCATTGCGGGATTGGCGCGCAGTCTTAGCAGTTGGCACAAACTTACAAACCAACAGGAGGGGAAAAGCAAGGTCCACGAAGGCGCTGGTCCTTTTACGCGCCGTAATAGTTCAGGAATGACGAAGCTGGTGCATAGCAGTGTGACCAGATAGACCACGACCAAGCCCCTCGCATAAGCCGACACGCGCCGAAGAAAACGAGGAGGCAGTATCGCCATCAGCAGTCCCAGGATGGCGAACACTGCGAGAAAGGAAAAAACGCTGGAAAGCAATACCCCAACCGCATGTACCGCGGCGAATTTCAAAAAAAACAAGAGGCTTCCCTGTGAGGCTGATACGACCATCGGAAACAGCACGCATGACGCCCCATTAACATCGAACGCCACCAGTCCCACCAGGAATACGACGGCCAGCAAATTGGCAGAGAAGATGGTTCGAGTCGCGACCGGAAGGTGCGCCAGATTCATGTGGTCGCGGCGATCGGGGAAGATCGCATCCCACCGCCAAACCGCGATTGCGCCGGTCACAGTCATCGAAAGCACGATAAAAAAATATTCGTCAGGAAAAGCCATCAGGAGAGTGTCGACATTCGTCTGCCCTCGTAGCCATTGCAGCAGCGACCCGTACTTGTCAAACAGGAAGATCGAAACGAACCCACCGGGCAGCGCCAATAAGGTGAGGACCAGGCCTACGCCAAGATCAAGTCCCTCTGCGTCGGTATCCCCGCCGCCTCGGAAGATTCGCGCCACAAAAAGCTGCACCAGCCTGCCGAACGGGCGGTCGCGCTGGTATTCCCATTCCTGGCGTGCAATCTCACCGATCATCTCAGGCAGCCTTCATGACCTCGACGATGTTACGCGCCACATTCATGGTGTCGACGTCATCGACCAGGTGCAGAAACGTTTTCTCGAGCGATTCTCCGAGAATCTTTCCCACATTCGCCACAGAATCGTGGGCGATGACCACTCCCTTGCGCAAGATCAGCACGTCGGTGCAGACTTTCTCCACGACCTCCAGCACGTGCGAACAGTAGAAGACAAATTTCCCGGAGCGTCCGAGCGCTTGCACAAGATTCTTGAAGATCAACGCTGAAGTCACGTCCAACCCCGACAGCGGCTCGTCAAAAATGAGGATATCCGGATCGTGCATGATGGCTGCTATCAAGAGAATGCGCTGCCGCATTCCTTTCGAATAGGTACCGATACTCGCGTGCCGCGCCACATGCAGAGAAAAAAGTTGCAGCAGGGAGTCGATCTTTAAATACATTCGGTCGCGACCCATCCCGCGCAATGTGCCCACCATCTCCAGGTATTCCCATCCGCTCAGATAGGGATAAAGGTGAGCCTCTTCCGGCACGTAGCCAAGATGCATCCGGTATGACGCGAGATCCTCCTGAATCGCGCGTCCGTTGAACCGGACCACGCCTCGTGAGGGCTCGAGCAATCCGGTAAGCATCTTGACCGTTGTACTTTTGCCAGACCCGTTGGGGCCCAGGCAGCCGAGCACCTGTCCAGGCTGCAAGCGGAATGACAGATCCTGAACCGCGGGCAAAGAGGAGTATCGCTTCGTGAGTTGCACGGCTTCGAGCATGGCCGACCTCGAGTGAGAAACGAGCGAAGTGATGCAAGAACCCAAGAAGCGCAGAGAACTCGAAGACTCAGACACCGCGGAGGCGCGGTAGGTTCCTTTTTTATTTTACGCGGATAACGTGATTCAGCTGGTATTCCGGCTACGCTTGGCTATGATTTGTGCGTGAATTGGCGGCGCTGCCTTTGCGTTTTTCTCGAAGCAGTTGTCTTCGTGGGAATGTCAGCGGCAGTCGATGCCAAATCCAAACAGGGAACTTCCACTTCGGAAACCACTCTTGCCCGACTGATCGAGCAACTCCATGACCGAGCGAAGAAACTGGAAAACAGTTCTGGCATGCACTCGAGCTTCGAGTCATTCACATCGGCCTATAAGATCTCTCCCCAGAGCATCAGCTATTCCGATTTCGTGATCGTCCGCCTCCTCTATGAAGCGACGCGGGATGCAGGTTTCTGGAATATGCACTGGACGATCACGAATATGCCGCCGAACTCTGACCAGGTCTGGCGCCAGTGGAAGGCGGTGCAGAGTGTGTCGCCGCAGGTTCCAACCGCGTCGGCCGAGTGCGACGAACTCTCGGCGCTTTACGCCTTTCTTTTGGAGCGGGCCGGAGTCCGCACGGTGGGTCTCTTCTGGCCTTACCCTAACCACACGGTTGCAGTGTGGGTTCTACACCCAACCGGTGGCGCGGAAGTGCGGGTAGTCGTGCCCACGTCTCAGGTCTTCCTCACCGTGAACGATTCTTTCGCGACCAAGAAGTTCAATCCATGGCATCAGAAAACGATCTACGAATACAGGCGGCACGACGCTCCCGATACCTTCGAGTTACCCAAACCGCTGTTTGATTTCTTCCTTCAGCAAATCGACAAATACGCTGGGGCTTCGGATTCGACACTGCAGCAGATTCGGTATCTTCGCGAAGGAGTATTTTTGAAAGACTGGAGCGCGGAGACTGCAGCCTCAAACTCTCTCGAGAGAAAGAAAAGTCTCGAATCAGGTCCAGCCGAAGACGCCGCAGCCTTTCAGAATTTTACGAACGATATGCGAGTGCAACACTAATTACGCCGGACGCCGATTTCTCGCGCATTCTATCGCTACGAGGAACCTTCTAGGGCATCTTCAATCCCAGCGCGCTAACGGTTTTGGGATCCAACGTCGCTTTCCCGTCTTTCTTGATCGCTACTCCGAAGTTGTCGGAGTAATCCCACATTGCCCAGCCGATGTTGTGTTTTTCAAGTGAAACGCGAGTGTCCCGGATCCATGCGTTCCTGTCTTGCGGTTGGGTGTGGCGAAAGACGCCGAACTCGTTACATACCACGGGCACACCATTCTGCTTCGCCCAATCCGCAACCGCATTGATCTCGGCCTCGATCCTCGACGCGTCCCAATGATCCTGGCCGTAGCGGATCACATCCAACCGGTGCGCCGCCTCAGGAATCGCGGCCGAGACTTCCGCGGCGTTTTTCGGATCGGATGGATAGTGCAGGTCCTTTAACCAGCGCCAATAGAATGCACCCCAAGTCGCGCCCTGATGAGTGAAGATGTGCGGCTCGTAAAAATGAAAAACGTAAATCACGTTTGCATCGCGCAGCGGCTCGAGAAAGAGCAAGTCGTTGTCGTCATCCCAACTTGCGCCCGGAGCAAGAATCGTATTTGCCGGCGCTGCTTGCCGGATGGCCGCGGCCAGCTTCGTTTCTACGCCGTACCACCGGTAAGGGTCGTGCATCTCCGGCTCGTTGAGGATTTCGAAGAACACGCGCTCAGGGTCATAGGATGAGTAACGTTTCGCGACCGTGCGCCAGAAGTCAGCAAAGCGCTCGACGAAGTCGTTCTGGTTCAGACGTTCTTTGAAGTCGGAGTCTGGATGCATGTCGAGCTCAACCGCCAAGCCCGCATCCATAATCATCTTCATGGCGGCATCGAGAGAACCAAAATACTGTTCGCTCTCACCACGGCGACTCGCGTCGATGATCGGCTGCGGATTCACGCTCAACCGCACGTGATCGAATCCCGCCGACTTGATCAGCGCGATGTCAGCGGAATTCGTCCAGCTCTCGAAGTGTTCTTTGGTGTAACCCTTAGGATCGTAAACCTGTGCGAACCACGCGCTCAGATTCACGCCGTGTTGCAGATGCGCCCTACGAGAAGAGGGAACTGACGAGGATTGCGCCTGCATCGCCGAAACGAAGGCCATCAAAAAAGCGAAAACAAAGATAGTCCCTTGACGCATCACGCCTCCTCCTCAGATGTAAGAGTCGAGATACTCATGTGGGGACGGCCGCCTTCGGCCGTCCGCCGGGCGCAAGCGGCTGCTTAGAGCGAAAGGGTCACATCAGCTCAGAATCGGCAGCGCCCGAATCCGCTTCTTGGTCGCCGCATACATCGCATTGCACAGCGCCGGCGCGATTGGTGGCACTGACGGTTCCCCGATTCCCGTTGGTGCCTCTGGGCTCGGGACCGCATACACCTCGACGGCCGGTGTTTCGTCCATGCGCAGGGGAGCGTAGTCGTCAAAGTTCCCCTGCACCACGCGCCCCTTCTCGATTGTGATCTTCGCCCGTAACGCATTCGACAGCCCGTAGACAATCCCGCCCTGGATCTGCTGCTCGAGAATGCTGGGATTCACGACCTGCCCGCAATCGACGGCCGCAACCACGCGATGCACGCGCGGCTGATCGTTTTCCATCGTGATCTCCACGACTTCCGCCATGTAGGACGCGAAGCAGCCGAAGCATGCCACTCCGCGATAACGTCCCGCCGGGAGCGGTTTGTCCCATCCCGCTTTTTCCGCAGCAAGCTGCAAGACGCCCCGCATGCGTGTGGTGCGCCAGATCGTCGTGAAGTAAGTTAGATCCTGGTCCTTCGCAAGAAGTTGAAGCCGATACTTCAGCGGATCTTTTCCCGCCGCAACCGCGAGTTCATCAATGAAGCTCTCCAGCGCGAATGCCGCCTGCAAAGCGTAAACCGATCGCATCCACCCAAGCGGGACAGGCGTTTCCGTCTGGACGTACTCAATAAGGTAATTGGGAATGCCATACACGGGCCCGGCCTCGTCGGGAAGGTCAGGGTCAACGCCATTTGGAACCGGCTGCCCTTTTTGCCCGCTGATAGACGGTGCAATGATGCGATGCGTAAGTCCGACAGGCAGGCCCGAACCATCCAAAGTCGCGCTGAGTTGGTGCAAACTCGCAGGTCGGTACGTCGAAGATCGCATGTCGTCTTCGCGCGTCCAAAGCACCTTCACCGGACCATTAATTGCTTTCGACACCAGGGCCGCCTCCACCGCATAATCATGCTCCAGACGCCGCCCAAAACCGCCGCCCATCAGTGTCACATTGACTTTGACTTGATCCGGATCGAGTCCAATCGCCGTCGCCACCGAGTCGCGGCAATCCTGCGGAACTTGCGTCGGAGCCCACAACTCACACCGGGTGCCCTCAAAGTGGGCCGTGCAATTTCCCGGCTCCATGGGCGCATGTGCCATGAAGGGCAGGGAATACTCAGTGGAGATATGGCGTCCCGAAACCTTGGCCGGTTCGCCCGCTGAGTACAAGTTCACGCCCTTTTTCGAGGCAACTTGCTTCAGCGCCGCCATCACGCCTGCGGTGTTAAGGTCCTTGTTCTGTCCTTCGTCCCACGTGACGTTGAGCACGCGGCGACCTTCCATCGCGCTCCAAACGCTGTCGGCCACAACTGCTACCGCTGAATCGCCGATCTTCCCCACGTAACTCACGCCGGAAATCTTCTTCGACTCCTTGTCGTCGAAGCCGGAAGCCTTTCCGCCTATCACCGGGCAGCGGGACAACACCGCATATTTCATTCCCGGAATGCGAAGGTCGATTCCAAATACAGCTTCACCTTTCACCTTCGCGGGAGAATCCACGCGGGCGAGCCGCTGACCCACAATTTTGTAGTCCTTACTCTGCTTGAGCGTTACGTCACTCGGGATCGGCAGGGTTGCCGCTTTGTCAACCAGTTCCCCAAAGGTCAGGCTCCGGTTTGAAGCCGCATGTTTAATGTGGCCGCTCTCGGCCACGCACGCCGACCGCGGAACACTCCAAGTCAACGCCGCGGCGGATATCAGCATTTCCCGCGCGATCGCGCCGGCTTTGCGCATCGGATCCCACGTCGTGCGGATGCTCGCGCTTCCTCCGGTGGTCTGATCGCCAAACAGTGTGCTGGCTCCTGCCTGCTCGATCTCGATCTGTTTCCAATCGGCTTCGAGTTCCTCGGCGAGGATCATCGGCAGCGCGGTGCGTATGCCTTGTCCCATCTCCGATCGCGCTACGACAATTGTGACCTTGTTATCCGGGGCAATCCGCAAATAGGCGTTGGGAGAAAAAGACTCTTTGCGGGACCTGTTTCCATGCGGCAGGTAAAAGCCGATCACCAGTCCAGCACCGGCGGCGATTCCGGCGCCCACGAATTCGCGCCGGGAAAGTGGGCTCATCGCGCACCTCCATTGCCGGCAGCACGGTGAATTGCTTTGCGGATCCGTTCATAGGTTCCGCAGCGGCACAGGTTCCCGTTCATCGCCTGCGTAATCTGGTCGTCAGTCGGGTTCGGCGTTTTCGCCAGCAGTGCGGCCGCTGACATGATCTGCCCGGTCTGGCAGTAGCCGCACTGGGGGACCTCTTCGGCAATCCAGGCCTGTTGCAGCAAGTGCAGACCGTTGGCGCCAAGGCCCTCAATCGTGGTTACGCGCTTTCCTGCGACTTGCGAGACCGGAGTCGAGCAAGAACGGATCGGGTTCCCGTCAACGTGCACAGTGCACGCGCCGCACAATCCGGCGCCGCATCCAAATTTGGTTCCGGGGAGTTCGAGTGTGTCGCGTAAGACCCAGAGTAGAGGTGTTTCAGGAGAGACTGATACTTTCTTTTCACTTCCGTTAACGCGGAGTGTGATATCGGCCATGTTGGTCCAGTGTCTGCGATTGGAAACAGAACATGGTATCAGGGAGCAGCGCTTAGGGGTTAGGGAAGCAGGGCCTAGGGATCAGAGATCAGGGTTAGGTGTTTAGTGCAAGGATCGGTACGAAAAGAGTTCCTGGACGGCGAGGCCAAGGGACGACGTCAAGACCGTGACGTCGCTAGCCTCTAGCCCCTAATCCCTAGCCCCTTATTTCAGCTGTGCCAACTTTTGCGTGGCAATCTCACCCGCTTCATTTCCGGGATTTTCTTTCTTGATCTGCTCGTAGATGCGCTTGGCATCGAGCGGCTGGTTGGAATTCTGGTAGAGCTCCGCCAACTGCAACTGTGCCGTCACTTTGCTGACCGATACGGTCGGCTTGTTGATCAGTTCCTGATAGAGAGCGACAGCCTCTTTGGTGCGGTTCGTTTGCCCGTACAGCGCCGCCAGAGCGTTCTTCGCGACGGACGCCAAGTCGCGATTGCCTACGGATGCCACCTCTTTGAAGTTGCGCTCGGCTGTAGCATTGTCAGACAGAGTCTGCGAGGTTACGCCCAAAAAATAATGAGCCATGTCGGCAGATCGGGTGTGCGGATACTTGTCGGCGATCGCCTGAAACTGCTTTCGAGCCGCCTCGGCGCGCTCCTTGGCGGAGGTGAACGTCGGAAAATCCGGCTGCTCGGGAGTTCCCGCCGGGCGCAGTTGCGTATCCATGGTCCGAACTGCGATGGAGAGATCCAGACTGGCCTTTTGGTCCTGTGCGTTCAGGTAGTACCAGCCGCCGATTACCCCCCCGACGAGGAGCACCGCGACAATGGTGGAAATAATGAGAGTGGATCGGTGCTGAACCGTCCAATCTGCGGTTTTCTCGGCAGCGCCGATGGTGACACGGCTAAAAGAATCCTGTTTCAGGTGATGGCGGGTTTCGGCGCGCACGGACTTCCCTTCTGATGATAGCGATGGCTGGACAAACTCAAAGTTTAACAGGGGTAAAACAGGGACGTCAAAGAATGAGTAGGGTTTGTAAACCCGTGCCGGTTAGATGCGCGAGCCAGGGAAGTGCGTCGAGCACCCGCGCCTGTGTGAACTTTGAACATCAGATCGCATCCGGGAGCTCTTTTCCCCAGTTCATCGCTGATGCCCTAACTTGCTTACCCGCTGTCTGCCCTCATATACTCTGAACGTTTGCCCACTTTTGCCCAGCAACGAACCTGGCCGCGCAGGGCACCATCTCACCTGCAATTATTCCGGAGACTATTTCCATGACAACGATGACCACTGCTCCGCACGTGGACAAGGAAGCCAACCCGTGGGAGTCGCAACGCGCCCGCTTCGACCTGGCCGCCCAGAAACTGAACCTCGATGAAGGCCTGTGGCGCGTATTGCGATACCCCAACCGCGAGGTTACGGTCTACATCCCGGTGCAGATGGATGATGGCCACCTCGAAGTTTTTACCGGATTCCGCGTGCAACACTCCATCGCGCGCGGCCCGGCCAAAGGCGGCATCCGCTACGCCCCTGATGTCACCCTCGACGAAGTGCGCGCGCTTGCCAGTTGGATGACCTGGAAGTGCGCTGTAGTCAACATTCCGTTTGGCGGCGCCAAGGGAGGCGTGATCTGCGATCCGCACAAAATGTCGATGGGTGAGGTCGAGCGCATGACCCGCCGCTACACCTCCGAACTCATCGAATTCATCGGCCCCGAGAAAGACGTTCCTGCCCCCGACGTGAATACCAACGAACAGATCATGGCCTGGATGATGGATACCTATTCCATGCACATGCGCCAGACCGTCACAGCCGTAGTAACCGGCAAGCCCATCAACATCGGCGGATCCCGGGGACGTCGCGAAGCCACCGGCCGCGGCGTGATGGTCGTGTGCGACGAAGCCTGCCAGAAGCTGGGCCTTGCCCGCGAAAAGAGCCGCGTCATCGTGCAGGGCTTCGGCAATGTGGGTTCCAATGCCGCTCTGCTGATGCATCAGACAGGGTACAAAGTGATTGGCATCGGCGAGGTTGGCGGTGGCCTACACAACAAGAATGGCATTGACATCAAAGCCCTGGTCGATTTCCGCCAGAAAAATGGGACCATCCACGGCTTCCCCGGAGCGGAGAAACGCGAGACGGCCGACCTACTCGTCGAAGACTGTGAAATCCTCATTCCCGCGGCCACTGAGAACGTTATCACCAGCCGCAACGCCGACCGTGTCAAGTGCCGAATTCTCGCCGAAGGCGCCAACGGTCCTACCACATCCGCGGCTGACGACATCCTTGCCGATAAAGGCGTCTTCGTCATTCCCGACATTCTGGCCAACGCTGGTGGCGTTACAACTTCGTACTTCGAGTGGGTGCAGGATCGACAGGGCTACTTCTGGAAAGAGTCGGTGGTCAACGAGCAACTCGACGCCATTATGAAATCGTCGTTCGACGACGTCGTCCGTTACGCCGAAACCCACCACGTCAACAACCGGATCGCCGCCTACATGCTAGCAATCGACCGTGTCGCCTATACGATCCGCCAGCGTGGAATTTACGCATAATGATTCTGAAAGGAGAACTTCATGAAACTGGTCGAAAGAAAGTTGATGGCGCAAATCGCTGTTCTCGTCTTTGCACTATCTTTAGTCAGCGGGATGGCAGTCGCGCAAGCAAAACCAGCTTCGTCAGCCGCTCCCGCAGCCGCTGCAAAAACGGCCGCCGAGAAACTCGACATCAACACGGCCACGAAAGATCAGCTCAAGGAACTGCCGGGCATCGGTGATGCCTACTCGCAAAAGATCATCGACGGGCGGCCCTACCGCGCCAAGAATGAACTGGTGCAGAAGAAGATCGTTCCCCAAGCTACCTACGACAAAGTCAAGGACATGATCATCGCCAAGCAGCCCAAAAGCGCCACAAAGACTGACAAAACGGCCCCCAGCCCGAAATAGATCCCAACCACCAGTAGCAGAGGAACGCATGGATGTTCCTCCGTGTTCCTCTGTGTCCTCTGTGATGAGATCTTTTCTTGCTCGCATTGCGTTCCCTTCCCCCGTGGAGCATAATCAAACTTGGTTGCCGGCTGGCCACCGGACCCCCCAAGTGTGAACCTGCCCAATTCCATCACGCTTTCCCGCATCTGCAGTATTCCTCTGCTGGTATGGATTCTGGCCAGTCCTCATTTCAGCAGCGAACACGGGACCAAGGAGCTTCTAGCCTCCGCTTTGTTCATCGCCGCCGCGATGACCGATGGAATTGACGGCTACCTTGCTCGCAAACGCGATCAGATCACGACCATGGGAATTCTGCTCGATCCGATTGCGGACAAGCTCTTGATCGCGGCAGCATTCATTGTTCTCGTTCAGATCAATCCGAGCCTGGTGCCTGCCTGGGTCGCGATCGTCGTGATCGGCCGGGAGTTCCTGGTTAGCGGACTGCGCTCAATTGCGGCTTCTGAAGGCTTTACCATTGAGGCCAGCGAACTCGGCAAGTTCAAGATGGTGGTGCAGATCGTATCAGTGGTAGCGGTGATTCTAGACCATCACTGGAAAGAGTGGCCCATCTACGGCCATTACTTCTTTCCGGTCCACTGGATCGCTTCCGTCGCGATCTGGTTCATGGTGTGCGTATCGCTGGTCTCAGGAATAGACTATTTTGTCGCGTTCTGGTCAAAAATCGACCAGCGCGTGGTGAAGCGCCGCCGCCGCGCATTCATTCTCAGTCGCCGGAGAAAACCAGTAACGCCCGCGCAGGCCGACCGTGATGTCGCTGCCTCGACCTAGTCCGATCGCTGTGGAGCAGAGTGAGTTTTCGCCCGAAGAGAGAGCCCTGCTGCTGCAATTGGCTCACGATTCGATTCTCTCTGCGCTCGAGAATCGCGAAGTTTCCTTGAATCCGCCCAGCCCCCACCTTGCCGAACCTCGCGGTGCATTTACATCGCTGTATTTGAATGGAGAGTTACGCGGCTGCGTCGGCTACGTGCTTCCCGTCAGCTCTGTATATCGCGCCGTGATCGACACTGCTCGTGCCGCCGCGTTCGAAGATGCGCGTTTCTATCCTGTAACCATAGAAGAAGCGCCCCAGTTGAAGATTGAGCTCAGTATCCTCTCTCCTCCGCTGCCAATCTCCGCGGAAGAAGTGGAAGTCGGCCGTCATGGACTGCTAGTCAGCATGGCCGGACAACGCGGCCTCCTCCTGCCACAAGTGCCCAGCGAACGCAACTGGGATCGCTTCACGTTCCTCGATCAAACCTGCCGCAAAGCGGGATTGCCTTCGGACGCGTGGAAGCATGGCGCCACAATTGAGGCCTTCACGGCTGAAGTATTCGGTGAGAAATAGCTACAGGAGCGAGGCGTGAGCGAACCGGCTGACGAAGGCAAGACTCCCGACGGTACTAGCGTCATACGGCACGATACAGCAACGACGAAGCTGGGTGTCACTCCACATGCCGGGCGGTATAGGAAAGCTCGTGAATCCGCCTACGCGCAGCTATGCGGAGAAGCGCTCAAGGTCTCTCACGAACTGCTTCCTCTAGTTCCTCACGTCGACGTGTATATCTTTCAGCGGAAACGCGGTGATCAAATCGTGTATTCGCTCGTGACCGGCGGGATGAGCGATCTGGAAGTGACTTTGCCACGGCGTGCTGTGGACGTACCTCGTCGCGTGGAACTGATTTTCTATTGCGCGAAACCCCGCGAGGAATATATTTCGACCTTGCGTTGGGTAGCGCATTTCCCTCACGGCAACAAATCGTGGCTTGGTCACGGCCACACGATGCCGAACGGAAACCCTCCCGCACCTTTTTGGGGGAGCACTATTTTGGATACGCTTTTCTTCCTTCCACCCATCGTCACCAAGGACCAGACTTTGCCTGAGTTGCTGCAACTCGACGGTCGGCCGGTGCACTTTCTCTGGTTGGTCCCGCTGACAACGCCAGAGTGCAATTTCAAGTTGGAAAGCGGATTCGAAGCCATGCTGGATCTTTTCCAACAACGGAAGCATCCACATATATTCCACCCAAACCGCCCAAGCTACGTGTAGACGCGGCTTGAAAAGCAGCACAGGTCACCAATCACCGAGTAAATAGGTTAATTTTTAGGATCTTCCGATAGTGTACGAAGTCTCGGTCGGCGGTAAGAATCTCCCAACGGTGCCGCACTGCAACAGCGCACATCAGCATGTCTACCGGAGAAGCCGCAATTCCGGCAGTGCGGCATTGATTGCTCGCACGAGCGGCTTCCTCGTAATCCTCAGTTTCAACAGGTACGTCTGGGAAATCGCGTAGGTAATCGCGCAGGCGTCGAAACTGCGATTCCTCTCTTAGTCCGGAAAGTAATTCTTGGCGTACAGCCCCTAGCAGTTGCACTCTCCCCTCGTCTACGAGCGTATACAGCAACTGGGTGAGATGACGCTCTTGGACAGCCAGATGCGCGGCCTTGCGCCGAAGCGCCGATGACCAAACTGGCGTGTCTACCAGAATCATCCTAGCCGCTTTCTCCGGCGCTCGGCCTTGTAGTCATAACTAGGGTCGAAATCGAACGTACCAAACGCCTCGAGAATACGGCGCTGCCGATGCCGCTGGATGTACTCCCGCAGTGCAGTCGTAACCGCCTCTTTCTTGGTCTTGTGCTTTCCGCTCTTCCGTGCTTCTTCAATTAGCCGATCATCAATCGCGAGATTGGTCGCCATGTGTAAAGTATTACACATCGATATGTGTAAATCAATATCTGACAATAAAACCGGGGACGGGTTTCCCGTCCCCGGTCTGGGACTCAACTGAGCGGAGAGCCTAGTTCACCTGATCGAGTTCAACGCCATCGCCCGCATGCACATCTTCCATCGCGAAAACGATCATGCCGGTCGCTGTCGTATCGGTCACGCCGATGATCACGATCTCACCGATGGCGCGCCGCGGCAGATCCCGCACGTGGATCACCGGGCCATTCTCTTTCTCGAACAGTTGCGGATCGAAAGAAGGCATTTTCTTCTGGGTATCTTCGGCCATGGCCGCCCGGAACGAGAGAGAATCGACGGGATCCTTCAAATCCGCCTCGTAACTGCGGACCGCGCGGAAGAAGTCGCCGATCTTCACGCCCTGGTTCGAGCCCACATTCATGTACACCTTGTGTCCGGTGCCCATCTGCGAGTCGAAGTCCTTGCCCATGACGATTCGCCCCGAAACCTTGTTGCTGGCTGGCAGATACCGGTCAAAACGGACGGGGCCGTGGAAGGGAAGCACCTGCTTCTCTGCAAACGGAATCGTCGTGTCCCCAGGGTTGACACCGTCGCAGGCGTACTCGATCTGCGCGATCGCTGCCTTGCTCCGCGTATCAATCACCTTCACGCGCCCGACTTCTTCGTACGGCTGCCCGGTCTGCTTCAGCAGCTTTGTCTGGCCCGGGTACACTTCGTACTCATCGATGTCGCGCAGAGCACGCACAATCTCGTACTCCGCCCCGTTGGTATATCCCGCTCCGCGCAAATACACCATATCGCCACGGGTGAAATGGGTCGTCGTCGGCGAATGAATGCCGCCAATGATGTAGTTGGAATCGGGCAGGATGTGTTTGCTGATGAACCCGGCGCAGTACAGGTCGGCGTAGGTCGGCGTCGGAATTCGCTCTATAGGAAAGCTATTTGTGGTCGGTGTCGTTCCCTCTGGGGCCTGAAACGTAGCCGGATCGGTAGTCTGAGCCCATGCCGCCGTCGCCAATAACAACACCAATAGTCCTGTTTTCTTCATGTTACCTCCGGAAAAGACCGCCCTTGGCGACCCCTTCACCAGTTAAATGCCAGAAAAGAAAGGCTTCAGCCGGAAGGTAACAAGCAGGTAAGGCAGGGTCAAGGTTACGAGGGTGATGGGAACCCCGGGGCGCAAGTTTTTCGCACCGATTGTTAATCCCTTGTTGCATAAATAATTAGCTGCCTGTAATAATTCGCCGTTCATTCCGATGAGCCATAGAGGCAGGTTTCGATCCTAGCGAAGATGAATTCTGGTCCCCCGGTCGCGCCCCGTTTATTACCCCACAGGCTGCCACGTGTATGCCTGGCAGTGACCGGTTCTGACCCCAATGAATTGGCTGAAAGAGCCGAGGCCTTGGTGCGCGACAACTCCTTACTGGAGTTCAGGTTGGACTACCTTTCCAAACCTGGCCTGGCTCTCCCAAAAATCAAGCGCTTTCTCGAATCCCACCATGGCACGATAGCCATCGCAACCTGCCGGAGAGTTGCAAGCGGAGGGAAGTTTCGTGGTTCCATCGCCTCGCAGCTCGATATCCTTAACAAAGCCGCCTCCGCCGGCTGCCAACTGGTTGATATTGAAGTACAAACTGCCACGAAGTGCAAACCAGAACAGCTTCAAAAGCTGCGCACCCGGGCAGGATTGATTCTTTCCCAACACGACTTCCGCGCAACCAAGAGACTCGATGAAACCCTCGAGAAAATGCTGGCATTCCCGGCTGACTTCTACAAGCTTGTAGGCACCGCCACAACCCTCGTCGACAACGTCACCATGATCAAGTTCTTGTCTCGCAAGGGCGACCTGCATTCCCTGGTCGGCATGTGCATGGGAGAGCAGGGAACCATCAGCCGGGTGCTTGGTGTCCGAGCCGGGAGCGTATTTACCTTCGCCTCTGCAAGTGCGGGGCAGGAAACGGCGGCAGGGCAGATCACCGCACAGGAACTACGCAGCGTCTACCGCATCGATCAGGTGGACGTTGCCACACGGGTTTACGGCGTCGTCGGCGACCCGATCGCGCACTCATTGTCACCTGCAATCATGAACGCCGCCTTCCGGCGCGAGAACGTGAATGCCATCTATCTCCCTCTCCATGCCAAGACCCTGAAGGACCTCTTGACGTGCGTGAAAGAGATCCCCATTCACGGTCTTAGCGTGACCATGCCTTACAAAGAGGCGATCCTGCCACACCTGGACAATACCGACTCCCATACGACCAAGATCGGTGCCTGCAACACCGTGGTTCGGGCGCAAGATGGAAAGCTGTACGGATTCAACACCGACACAGCCGGGATTGTCCGACCCTTGGAGCGCCGCTTGAACACGCTGGAAGGCGCCCGCATCCTGGTCCTGGGAGCCGGTGGCGCGGCCCGGGCGGCCGTATTCGGATTAAAAGAGCGGGGATGCGAAGTCTATATTCTCAACCGCAGCCTCGCCGCTGCCAAGAAATTAGCTCACCAAGCCCGCGCCCGCATCATGAAACGGCCAGACCTGAAGAAATTGGCCTTCGATGTGATCATCAACGCCACCCCGGTCGGGATGGAAAATACCCGGGAAACACCCCTCCAGGACAAAGAGATCAATGCCCGCTATGTCTTTGATATGGTGTACGATCCCGCCGAAACGCGGCTGCTGAAGCTGGCCAAGGAACGGGGAGCTCAAATCATCCCCGGCATCGAGATGTTCGTTCATCAGGCCGCTCGCCAGTTCGAGATTTGGACGGGCAAGCCAGCCCCCTTCGACGAGATGCTCCGGGTGGTCCTGCTCGCCTTGCAAGATCGTGCAACTCGTTCAGCCGATGGGAAATGAAACCTTCCGATGCCATTCGCAAAGAAAAAGTTGCATTTTTAGGCATGCCCAAAGTAATATGCAGTTAGGAGGCGCGACTGTAAGGCGCTTCCGGGTTGTAGCCCAGTACCGCCCGGTTCATACTTCCAACTTCGCTGTTAACAAGCTTTGGCGAAAAAACTCGACGCAAGAGGTGGATTCGTCCGCCTCCATCCCGGTTCGGAGAGTTCAACATGGCGTGGTACGCGTATTGTCTGACCGAGCATCAAACCCTCCCAAATGGAACCCGCACTCGCCGCCCTTTCCTGCTAGAGGGCGTACAAGGAGTTAACGGCGCGGCGGTTCTAAGCTATCCAAGTGGTGAATTCGCCGTGATCGTAAGCGAATACGACCACACAGCCAGTGAACTGGACCAGAAAGCCGCAATCGAGCACGCAAGAGTAGTCAGCAACTGCTTCCGCAACTCCACCGTACTTCCGTTTAAATTCGGGACCATTTTCGAGTGCGATGACGCCCTCCGTCAGGCCGTCCGGGTTAACCGGCGCGCTTTCGGCCTGAGCGTGGCCAAGCTCCGCGGCAAGTCCGAAATGCACATCAAGCTCGTCGTGCGCGACGGCTCCCTGCGCGAGGCCATGATCGATGTTCAATTGCCAGACACCGTCGGTGGCGACTACCTCTCCAAGCTGAAGGTGAAGGCCTCCCGTGAGCGCGAGCGCCAGACCAAGGCCCGGGCCCTCTCCGTGCAAGTCCACAAGCTCTTCAACCCGCTCGAGGAAGAAGTCAGCTGCAAGAAGGTCGCTCCGGAGGGCATGCTGATCGATATTGCCCACCTGATCGACACCAAAAGCGTGGAAAAATACCAGAATCGTTACTCGACCGCCGCCAAGCAGCTTAAGAACTGCGAAGTGGCTATCAGCGGCCCATGGCCCCCGTACCATTTCCTGCCCGGCAAGTTACGCACTGTGGCAGGTAACAGCTAAGGGTTTGATATCGAGCGAGCCCGTGGCATTACGCCATGGGCTTTCTTTTTTGCCTTTGGTATCACCGTGCAACGTATATGCATTGTTCTGCACTTTGCATTCCCATCTGATCTCCATCGTGTATACCGGTGCCGTCAACGACACTCTTTAAGTCTATTTTTACCAACCGTTTACATGGCCGTGTGATCTCAATCACGCATCTTCCTGGCTTTGGCGTCGCAAATGCATCCTTCACCTGTAACAAAGAGGCCGCAAACTAGTGCTATGACCTTCACTCTCGACAAAGAGCGTCACTTCCCAAATGGCCGTTCTGGCTGGCGGAGCGGCATCAATCACCTTTCTTGACATTGCCCACCATTAGCCTCTTAAAAATCTGGCCCCGTAAGGGGCCATTTTTTTAGCGCGCCGGCATTCTGCCGGCTGTCGCACCAGCGTCTCGCCCGCATAACACTCGCACGATCCCCTACGAGTGCCACATTTCGCGCCCTCTTGCACGAGAAAGTCGGGATTTAGGCAGCTTCATGCCGCACTCCATGAGATTTTTCTCTGCTTCCTCGGCGACTTACTCCGCGATCTCTGCGGTTAAGATCTTTTCGCTTAGAGTTCCTGACATCCCCGAACTTTCCGGTATCATGACTCCCCGATGGCCTCAACCGCTAAACCCCGCGGAACCCACCGCGCCCTGCGCGACATTCTGCTCTTTGGCGTGTGCGGCGGACTTTTGATCACTGCACTGAAGCTGACGGAATACCGCTTCCTGGTGGTCGAACACTCGGTAGAAATCTATGGTGGCCTGGTGGCCGCACTCTTCTCCGCCCTAGGTATCTGGCTGGGATTGACACTGACTCGAAAAAAGGCGGAGCCTTCGCTTCCGCCCACCGGTCCGTTTACACCCGACGAGCGGCGCATCAGCGAACTTGGCATCACCCCACGTGAATTGGAGATCCTCGGCCTGATCGCCGCCGGATTAAGCAACCGTGAAATCGCCGACCAGCTCTTCGTCAGCGAGAACACAGTCAAAACTCACTCAAGCCGACTCTTCGACAAACTTGGCGCCCGCCGGCGTACCCAGGCAGTGCAATTGGGCAAACAAGCCCACCTGATCCCCTGATGCGTCGCCCAAAAGTGAGTTTCTTGCCCCAAGGGCCCAAAATCACCCGAAGGTATGACGACAATTTCCGGCGCCCGCCGCACAATCCGTCCCGTGCGCCCCACAAATTCAACAGCGAGGAATTGAAATGAGAAAGACCGTGCTGACCTTCGGAGTGATCTCCGGACTCACCTCCGCCGTGACCATGCTGGCCACCGTCCCCTTCATGCACAAAATCAGCGGCGACAAGGGACTGATTATTGGCTACACCACGATCGTGTTAGCCGGACTGCTCGTCTTCTTCGGCATCCGCTCGTATCGGGACAACGTTTCCGGCGGAAAGCTGACCTTCGCCCGCGGACTCGCCGTGGGAATCCTGATCTCCGTTCTCTCCAACTGCTTCTACGTTGCGACGTGGGAGGTCGTCTTCTACAAGTTCATGCCCGACTTTGCCGAAAAATACGCCGCCCAGATGGTGGAGCACGCGAAGTCGTCGGGCGCGAGCCAGCAAAAGATCGACGAGACCGCGCGCCAGGCCGCAGACTTCGCACGCAACTATCACAACCCGCTCTACAACATCTCCATGACGTTCCTGGAACCTTTTCCCGTATTCCTGGTCATCACCCTCGTCTCGGCCGCCATCCTGCGCAAGAAATCCTCGCCCGTGCCGGCCTGAGCGCGTAGCCGGGATCAATGCACCGCGCGTAATGAATATGTAGGCCCCGACGCCTCGTCCGGGGCGAGCGTCGCCGCCTTTCAGGCGACGCGAGTGCGGGCCGGCAGTATCCGCGCGCACTCGAACTCAGATACACTGTTGGGCCAACCATGAACCAATTCCGCGCCGCCTTTTTTCTGTTATTTCTTTGTTCCATCGCCATCGCCCAAACGCAACCATCCCAGCCGGCACAGGGATCTTTTTTCGCGCAGCCCCAAATGACACCCGCGCAGCAGGAGAATTTCCCTCCACAGTTGCTCGCCGACTTGGAAAAGATTAAATCTGCTGCGCTCACCGATGACTATGCCTACCGCCAGGTTTCCCATTTGACCGAGAACATCGGTCCGCGCCCCAGTGGATCGCCCCAGGCCAAAGCCGCCGTCGATTATGTCGCCGCCGAATTACGCCAGCTTGGGCTCGACGTCCAGCTCGAAGAAGTCAAGGTTCCGCACTGGGTGCGTGGCGCGGAGACTGCCGAACTCGTGGAATATCCCGGGCAGGTTTCCGGCACCACTCAAAAGATCGTTCTCACCGCGCTGGGAGGAAGCACTTCCACGGCGGCGGAAGGTCTCGCCGCAGATGTTGTCGTCGTCAACAACTTCGATGAGTTGAAGTCGTTGGGCCCCGAAAAGGTCGCCGGCAAAATTGTCGTGTTCAACGAAATTTACGACAAGAAGAAAGCCGCCGCCGGACTCTCATTTGTCGCTTATGGCGAAGCCGTCCGTTACCGCGGCATGGGACCCAGAGCGGCAGCCGAACTCGGAGCCGTTGCTGCCCTCGTCCGTTCCGTTGGTAACGCAGATTATCGTCTGCCTCACACCGGCTTCAGCTTTCCCGCAGGCATTCCCGCAGGTGCTGTCACCGCTGAAGATGCTGATCTCATCGCTCACCTTGCCGCCGAGGGCAAGGTCCGCTTACATCTCACGCTCACGCCCCAAAAACTTCCCGACAGTGTCGGCTACAACGTGATCGCCGACCTGAAGGGCAGTGAGCATCCCGAACAGATTGTCGTGGTCTCCGGACATCTCGACTCGTGGGATCTTGGCACGGGAGCCATCGATGATGCGGCAGGAGTTGCCGTTTCGATGCAAGCCGCTGAACTGCTGCAGAAACTCCATCTCCGCCCGAAGCGTACTCTGCGTGTGATCGCGTGGATGGACGAGGAGAGCGGAGGCGCCGGCAGCCAGACTTATTCGCGCGATCACTCGGCGGAGTTCGTCAAGCATGTCGCTGCGATTGAATGCGACACGGGCGCCGCGCACCCGCTTGGCTTTGAGACTCGCATCAGCGCGAGCGCTGCGGAACTTCTTCGGCCCGCCCTTTCAGTTCTCGACAGCATCGGGGCCACTGCGATGGAGCCCAGCAACTACCCACCCGGTGCTGACATTGCACAAATGTCGGAGACTGGAGTTCCTGCCTTCGGCATTCTGCAGGACGGCCGCACCTACTTCAACTATCACCACACCGCCGCCGACACACTGGACAAGATTGTGCCCAGCGAATTGCGCGAGAACGCAGCCACCATGGCGGTGATCGGATACGCCCTTGCCACTATGAAAGACCCGCTTCCACGGTAGAGCGCTTCCCATGCAGCCCTTTGGGCGGTTGACGCATCTGATTTCCCGCGCTTATTATTTCCGTTTGGCCCTTTTTGACGATGGACGCCTCGGTAACGGGGCGTCCTAAGACTTTGATAGGCAATTATGGGATTGAAGTGACTATGGATAAGAAGAAACTGGAATCATTCAAAAAACGTTTGGAAACACGTCAGCAGGAACTGCGCAGAACCGTGACCCGCAATCAGGCCGACGGCCGCTCCGCCGACGAGGATACTGCTCAGGATATCGCCGACCGCGCAGCGAGTTCGTACACCAAGGAATTTCTGTTTAGCCAGAGCAACAACGAGCGCCAAACTCTAATGATGGTCGATGGCGCTCTCGCCCGCATTCGCGAAGGCAGCTTTGGTGAGTGCATCAGTTGCGGCAAAGAGATCAACGCCAAGCGCCTTGAAGCCGTGCCGTGGACCCGCCACTGCATCGAGTGCCAGGAAAAGCTCGAGCAAGGCCTGCTCGAAGAAGCCCCGCGCTAGAAAATTGCGAAGTGGTACGTTGCTGTTTAAGGTTTATGTGGGGACAGCCGCTTTCGGCTGTCCGCCGCGCCCAGCCCGGCTGCGTGCACTATCTCGCTACAATCGTCGCGTTTCCACTGTAGCCATCACCGTGGAAGAGCGGCCCTTTTAGGGCCGCGTCAACGATCAACAACGGTCAACGGCTTTAGCCGCAGTGGTCACGCCAGTTGAAACGGCAGCTTCCGCACCCTTTTCCCGCAAGCCGCGAAAATCGCATTCGCCACTGCCGGCGCCGCCGGAGGCAAAGCTGGCTCTCCCATCCCACCCGGCTCGTCCTTGCTCTTCATTAGATGAACTTCGATCGGCGGAGCTTCGCTGATCCGTACCGGATCATACCCATCAAAATTCGTCTGCTCGATCGCACCATTCTTGACTGTGATCTCATTTTTCAACGCCGCGCTGAGGCCGTAGATAATCGCGCTCTCCGCCTGCGCCCGCACCGACTCCGGATTCACGATCTGCCCGCAATCAATCGCGGCGACCATGCGATCGACCTTGAAGCTGTTGCCTTGAACCGTGACCTCGGCCACCTCGCAGATATAACTGCCAAACGAATGATAGGTCGCAATTCCGCGTCCTTTGCCCTTCGGCAGAGGCGTGCCCCATCCCGATTTCTCGGCCGCCAGTTCCATGATCGCTCGCAGCCGCGCAGGATCCGGATCCTCATCATTCTTCGCTTTCCAGTTCGCCGGCTTCACCAGCAACGTCTTGCGAAACTGCACCGCATCTTGCCCTGCCGCGGCAGCCAATTCATCGATAAAGCATTCCACCGCAAATCCATTGAACGAATGCTCGACCGAACGCCACCACAACGGCGGCACTGCGCTAGCCACATGGTTGTATTCCAGACGCACGTTCGGGATGGCATACGGCATCTGCTCGGCGCCTCCAACTTCCGATTTCTCCGGCGCCTGATGCTCCGGCGGATCCCAGTACGCTCCAATCGAAGTGGAAGCAATCGTGTGCGACCACGCCAGCGGACGCCCGTTCTGATCTACCGCTCCCTTCATCTGATGACACGCCGCCGGACGATAAAAATCGTGTGTCATGTCATCTTCCCGCGACCAAACCAATTGCACGGGCTTCCCGACAACCTTCGCGATCTGCGACGCTTCCGCCGGATAATCCGCCATATAGCGTCGCCCAAACCCTCCACCCATGAACGTCGTGTGAACGACCACCTTCTCGGGCTTGAGATCGAGAATCTTTGCGACCGTTCGCTGCACCCAGTCCGGCGACTGCGTTGGCGCCCACACCTCAGCCTCGCCGGACCGCGCATGAACCGTGATATTCATGGGCTCCATCGTGGCGTGCGCGAGGAATGGAAATTCGTACGTAGCCTCCACGCGCTTCGCCCCATTCGAGAGCACCGCATCAACGTCACCATCGTTGCGGACGCGTTTGCCGGCCTTTGCCGCTCCCGCATGCAACGCCGTATGCAAGGTGCTCGTTGACTCGGCGGCCGCCGCGCCATTGTCCCACTGGATCTGCAGCGCGTCCCGGCCTTGCATGGCAGCCCAGGTGGAATCTGCCACCACCGCGACTCCGCCCGCGGTAAACATGTCCCGCCCCAGTGCCGGTATTTCGAACACTTGCTTCACGCCGGGCACCGCCTTCGCCTTGGTCGCATCGAAGTGCGCGTGTTTCCCTCCGAATGTTGGACACCGTGCCACCACCGCAAACAGCATCTCCGGCACGCGGACATCCAGCCCAAACACAGCGCTGCCGTTGACCTTTGACGGAATATCAACCCGCGGTGTGGCATGTCCAATCAAGTCGAAATCCGCCTCATCTTTGAGTTCGACTTTCTCCGGATCCGGCAGGGGCAACTTCTGCGCCGCTTCCACGAGTTCGCCGTAGGTAGCCCGCTGCGACGACTTCTCATACACCACGGCTCCGTTTTTCGCCTTGCACTCGTTCTTCGGAACATTCCATTTCTGTGCCGCAGCGGTGATCATCAACTCACGCACCGTAGCGCCGGCGCGCCGCAGTGGCATAAAGTTTTCCATGGTGCTGCCGCTGCCGCCGGTACCCATGTGCGCGTAAATATCCGGACGAGTCTCCGCCTGCTCGACGCTCACGGAATTGAAATCTACTTCGGCCTCTTCCGCGAGAAGCATCGCCAGGCCCGTCTTGATGCCTTGTCCCATCTCTGACTTCGCCACGATCAGCGAAATTTTCCCGTCGGGCTTCACGTGAATGTAGGCATCAAACGGATTCACCACCGGCTTCTTCGGGCCTTTTTCGTTCTCCTGCGCGAAGGCCTTCACGGATGAGAGCCTTACTCCGATCACCAACCCTGCTCCGGCGATCGTTGCCTGCGCTACGAAGGTTCTGCGGTTGATCGCCATGGCTAGGCTCCTTCCCCGGCGGCGCGATGAATCGCCCGCCGTATCCGCTGATACATTCCGCAGCGGCACAAATTTCCGGTCATCGCAGAATCGATCTGATCGTCGGTCGGCTTTGGCGTCTTGGCGAGCAGCGCCGCCGCCGACATGACTTGTCCCGGCTGGCAGTATCCGCACTGCGGCACCTGCTCGGCGATCCACGCTCGCTGCACCGGGTGCGAATTGTCCATTGACAGACCCTCAATGGTAGTGATCTTCTTTGACCCGACTGCGGAGACCGCAGTCTGGCAGGACCGTACGGCCTCGCCGTCGAGATGCACCGTGCAAGCCCCGCACAGCCCCATCCCGCACCCGTACTTGGTGCCGGTCATATTCAGTTTGTCGCGTAAAACCCACAAAAGAGGAGTGTCAGGAGAAACGTCAACCTCGTGGGTACGTTCGTTGATCAGCAAGTGAAAGGCAGACATAGCGGAACTCCCCAGAGAAGGATAAGACTTTAGACGAGGCTACTCCAGAAACGTTTCGTCCGGCAAGATGGTGTAGCGGCAGATGGTGTAGCGGCGGACGCCTTCGTCCGCCCCCGCGGCCCGGTGTATCGGGCCGCGGTGCATCCGCTAGCTATCGTATCGAACGCTGACAATTACGCAGAGACCCAGGAACTCTCCACCCTCAGCGTTCCGATTGAATCCGCCGGCAACTCCACCATCGCCGCGTGAGTTTTCACGTGGATCTCAACTCTCTGCGGATGTGCGAGTTCATTGCGGATCAGCAGGATAATCGATCCGTCAGGATTCACGAACGTAATCGCGTCATCGCAGGTTCCGCTCGTTACCAGATTGCGCGCGCCTAGGTCGACAAAGTGAGTCAGGTGCTTGAGCAGATGATAATCGTGGGTGTAACCGAAGCTTTTTGCGGCCGAGTCGACACTCACCAGGGAGTTCTGCGCCCATCCCCACGTGCTCATGCCTGCATTGGCCGTCGAGATGTTCCAGTACATGTAAGCTGAGGCGCCGCTGCGAAAGTAGTGCTTCATGAGTTGCCAACAATAGCTGGTGTAGCGCCAATGGTTGCTGCCATCGCCGCACTCTTGCTCTGACTGAAACACAAGCAGCGACGGAAACTCGTGATGAACCGCTGGCAGCGCATTCTTTCCCGCCCACTGCATGCCGACTCCTTTGATGAAGCGCGCCGCGTCTTTATCGGCCATGGCGGTCTCAAGCATGCCCGGATTCCCCCGCTCCAGCGTCCCAAAAAATACCTCCACTTCGCGCTTCTCCATCTCTGGCCCAAGGTAGCGGAGGAACCGACTCAACCCCTCAGCCGTCCACGTACAGCTGGGGAAATTCTGCGCCGAGTTGAATTCGTTCTGCGGCATGACCATGCCGATGGAAATCCCTTTGGCTTTGTACGCGTCGATATAGCGGCCGAAGTATTTTGCGTAGGCCTCGAAGTAGCGCGGCTCTTGGATAAACATGTCCTCGCCCTCGTGCCCGATCTGATCCGGGCGAATCCCGTTATCCTTCATCCCAGGATAGGCCTTTGCCTCCGCATAAAAGTGATTTCTCTTCATCCAACTCGGCGGCGACCACGGGGACGCCCACAGCTTCAACTTTGGTTGATGGCGAAGCGCCGCCTGGATGAACGGCACGAGAGTATTCTCGTCGTGCGCGATGCTGAAATCGTTCAGTGCGAAATCACCGTCGGTCTCGTCGTAACTGTAAGCATCGGTCGCAAAATCGTTGGCGCCGATTGGTGTTCGGCAATAGGTGAATCGTGCACCGGCCGCAGGGTCGAACAGTTCGCGCAGGATGCCTTCGCGGTCGCCTTCCCCGAGTTGCTGCAGCGATGTCCATCCTAGCTCGTTAAAGCAGGCACCGAATCCCTGAATCGGTCCAGAGTCTGGCTGCACCTGCGACGGATCGATGTTGAGGTTCAGCGTGTCCCAGCTGAAGATCGGTTTGAAAGCTGGTTTCGCCTGCCATGCTTCGGCTTCGGTTGTGACAAACAGTCGGACGCGCGAATCCTCCAGTGGTGACGGAGGACCCATCTGCGCGAGCGCGCGTGACGACAAGCCGAGTCGAGCCACAGCTCCACCCACCGCAGCCCGCGCACCGTTTTTCAAAACCTGCCGCCGAGTCCAAGTTTGCATCGTCGTTCACGGGGTGGCCTACCCTTGTCGCGTTTTTTGCGACAGGGCGGGGATTTTGACTTCCTAATTCTGATCTCAATTCTTACTTCTTACTTCTTACATCCCCGGCTTCTTCTCCTCTTCCGCGGCCTTCTCCGCCCCCGGCATCACGTTCTTCAACGGAGCATTCTTCGGCTCATTCAATTCCGGATGCGGCACCGGCTTCCGCGGCAACATCAGGCCCCGCATCGCCGTGTTGTAAACGAAGATCGCTTCGACCGTCGCTGCCTGCGCCAGATCTTCGGGTTGCAGACGTTCGTATACATCCTGGTTCGAGTGATGCGTTCTCGATCCGTAATCCAGCATGTCTTGAATGAACTGGAAGCCCGGAATGCCGACGGAATCAAACGCCTCGTGATCAGTCCCACCTGTGTCTCGCATCGTGATCGTGCTGACACCCAGGTCGCCAAGTGGTGCAATCCACTGCTGGAAAATCGGAGCGATCGCCGCGTTCTCCTGCAGATAAACGCCGCGGATCTTTCCCGTCCCGTTGTCCACGTTGAAGTATCCGGAAATCCTCGATTGCTCCGGCTTGATCACAGCCGGTCCAGCCGGCTTCCGCAGAAAATCTGGCAGCTTGATTTGATCGGGCGCCTCCGACAGCGGCACGTACCCGAAGTGCTGTTTCACATATCCGTAAGATCCAAACTCTCCCTGCTCTTCGCCGGTCCACAGCCCCACGCGAATCGTCCGCCGCGGCTGCACCTTCAGCGCATTCAGAATGCGCATCACCTCCATCGCCACAACAGTGCCAGCGCCATTGTCGGTCGCCCCAGTCCCGGAAGCCCAGGAATCCAGGTGTCCCCCGACCATCACCACTTCGTCCTTCAGTTTCGGATCGGTGCCCGGAATTTCGGCAACTGTGTCAAACCCATGCTCGTGATCGCCGGTGAATTCCGTCTCCACATCCATCTCGATAGTGACGGGCACATTCGCCTTGAGCAGGCGATAGACGCGCCCATAATTCTCGATGGCCATCACGACGATGGGCAGAGCCTCGGCACTCTCGCGCTTATATGTGAACCAGCCCATGCCGGAGCCGCCATCATCGAAAATCGTTCCCCCGGAACCGCCATTGTTCCGTCCATCGCGGCTCGGAACCACAATTCCTGCCGCGTGTTCGTCGGCAAAAAACTTCCCCGCCTTTTGACGAAATTCCAGGCGCTTGATGAATTCCTGGAAGAATTGCTCCCTCTCGCCGATCCGAACTGGATACTCCACCGTCTTCTTCAGGTCCGCATCGTCGCGACGCTCCCAAAGCGCCTTGTCGACCGGTTTCACATCGCGCATCGGCCCGAAGAAGATAATCTTTCCCGCAAGCTTTCCCTTGTACTTCTCCAGATCCTTCTCGTCTTTGGCGTCGATCCAAACCGCCGGCCCATTGACCGCCCCATGACTGGAAGGCGACCATGGCAGCGCCTGAGCGATGAACACTGCTGTGTCCGGCGACGACATTCGTGCCCACGTATTCAGCTGCCGCCACCCCATGCCGAACTCGCCCCAGTCCTCCAGATGCGCGTTCGTGCACCCCATGGCGGTGAACTGATCGCGCGCCCACTCATTCGCCTTCTTCAGGTTTGGAGACCCTGTCAGTCGCGGTCCGATGCCATCCGTGAGCGCCGAGGCGAACTCCATGATGTGCGAATGCGATAGGCCTTCTTCGCGGATGCGCGTATACATTGTGAGATCGAGATTCTCCACGGCAGGCTGAGGCTGCTCGTATGACGGCTTGCTCGTATCATCACTCTTGGTGTCTTTTGCTTTTTTCTCAGCCGCTGGCAGAGACAACGCCACACTCAGACAAACTATAAGTACAAAAAAGAGCCGGTTCTGCACTCGCATCTCTCGTTCCTCCTTTAGAGCGGAAAGCGCAGGGTACCAGAATGCTTTGTCCGTGGGCAAAGACCGCCACAGGGGAGCGCTTCACCCTTAACTGCCAAAACATCTAGCAAATTGTGATCGCTTCGGCAGCGAACTCCCCGTAGGCAGGGTGGCGCCGCACGAAGGTTCCTACCCGCGTGATCGTGAGTACATTTGTGATTCAAATCACAGACGCGCCATACCCACCCACCTAGAATCGCGTCATTCCCCGGGGTGGTATCCACAAAGTCAAATTGGAGTTTTTTTATGGCGACTCACATCTCCGCAGACCCGAAGGCCTCGAATGGAAACAGGCCTACCTGGCTGCCGTTCTGGAGAAAGATCGAACCCGCGTCGTTGGCCTGATCCAAGATGCCAAGTCGAAATTTGCCACCCGGTTGGATGAATTAGCAGCCGAATCTTACTCCCACGACGAAATCGAAGCCATCCAAGATGCTGACTATCTGCTTCAGGCACTCCGGAGTAGCTTATCGTATCGGACCGATCTAAAAAACTAGCCTTCCAGATTTGAATTTGACTCTCCGCGTACGCGCCGGAGAGTTTCGTTGCCGGCAGGCTGGAGACTCTGCGGCTACTCGTCCGGTTCTGGTGCCGGGCCCGCCGCGGGATCTGGTTCCGGTTTTGCTGCAAGAATCGCCTGCCAGTTCAGAATCGCGTTCCACAGCAATCGCTGATCGCCGCGGTTCAGATCGCGGTGCATCGGGTTGAAGTTAAACACCACCACGTGGCCCTTGCCAACGGGCATATCGAGGATCGCGGGTCGGCCGATCAAGTTTTCTTCTCCCCAGGCTTGTCCGCTGACGACGAAAGTTTTGTTCTCGCTGTCACCCCATTCCATCACGATGCCGCTACGATCTTCCGGTCCATCCAGGCACGTCGTGCAATAAGCCATACGCAACCAGCGGCGTGGTGTGTTGTACAGCGGAAAGTTCTGTCGGAAGACCCAGGTGTGCGTGGGATATCCATAGGAGATCGGATGGTGAGTACGATCGAACGTGACACGCACGTGCGCGCCCGGCGTGCGCGTCCCGGCTTGCTGTGCCGCCGCCGAGGATGGGCCGCCACCACCCGCGGCGCTGCGCGGAACGCCTCCCGACGAGCGCCGCACAAAGCGAACTAGCCCACCCTCGAGCGCCAGCATGCTGCCGCTACCCAGCGTCACCATCAGGCCGCCATCTTCGATGAAGTGCTGAATCTGCGCCAAGCCCTCATAGCCGATGCCTCCGGTGATGTCGTCGGATGCCGCCGGCGTGCCGAAGCTGGGCGTCTGCGGCGTTTTCTTGAATGGCATCGGCGACCAGGCTTTCGGCAGCCCCTCGATCTGCTCCGCGAGTTCGAGATCGACGTGGCCATAAAGAAGAACGTCAATTTTCGACCGAAGATTTCCGGCACGAATGTCCTCGTCGCGCAGATAGATATACGGCACTTTGCGCTGATCGAGGGAATAGCGAATCCATCCGATCGAATCTGTGTCAGCCCACGGAACCCATACGCCGATACGCGGCGCAGGCGCTTTGTGGCGAGTAACGCTGGGCGCTGTCGAGGTCTGTATGAAGTCGAGTCCGAGTTCGGCCGCTGCTGTTTCAACTGCATCATGCAGTCCCGGCTGGTCGGAGAGAATCCAAGATCCCGCGGGAAATCTGACGCCGTCCTGTTCGAATTCGTGTTCCGCAATCTGGATTTCGAAATTCGCCAGGCGATAGCGGCCAGCCAGCAGTGATTCCTGGCCAGTGTCCTTCAGCAAGTAGGTTGGGCCAATGCCAGTAACACGTCCAGCTACTTGCGGGGGATCTTTCAGGACGGCAAGCGCGACATCGCGAATCGAAGCGTCGGCAGTGGGGAGTGCCTGCAGATGATAGTTCGCAGGGAGTTCCCACGAAACGTCATCGTAAGGCGGCTCGCCGTCTTTTGGATAATGCTGCGGCGTAAGCAGATCGACCGCATAGTTGCGATAGGGCTGGTCGAGTCGAACCACGTATGTTCCTGCGGGAAAGCTTCCGTCGTTGAGTTGAATTGCGCTCTCCGCGCGTGAAACTTCGATGTGCTGCGTCATCAACCGCGCGACCATTTGTGCAACCCGGGCCGGGTCCCCCTGATCGGCAGGAATAAAAAACGCATATGGCGCCTGCGTCAGTCCCTTCTGCCATGAGTCCCACGACTTTTTGTAGAAATTACGCAGCAGCTGCTTGGAGCGTGTTGCGGCATCATCGAGCGCGATCAGCGCGCCAGTTTCCTGATAGTTGAGATTGTCGCGCGCTGACCACGTCGCCTCGTGCGGTGGCGGAAGCGGACGGTACCACTCCATGGTGGTTGCTCCCGCTGAGATCGAGCGCTTCTCGGTTTCCGCACTGCCGTTGCCAAACGTTTCGTAGCCGCGACCGATGCTGTTGTGATTCATCGCCACCGAGTCGAGATAAAGATGTGCGAATGCCTCGCCGAAATTCCAGGTGGAGACTCCCGGCATTCCCATCGCCGTCATCGACTCAACCTCATGCATGCTGAGCTCGAGAAATTCCGTATAAGTAATCGGATCAATGTTCGGGTTATACGGGCCGGTGCCATTCCACGTCATCAGGAAGGGCACGCCCTCGTGCAGATCGTGCACCACCGTCGGGTGCCACTCGTGAAACATCCTGTGGACAGCCTTGGTAGTCTCGTGCGTCTGCTGGTGCGTGTCGCGATTGATGTCGACAAAGGCGTATTTCGACCAGTACGGCGGCGACTGGCGCGGAAGCGTATTGCGATCAGTCTTGCCTTTCAAGTATCGGTAGAACCAGTCCACCATCTTGTCGCGGCCATCCGGATTGGAAATGGGATTGATGAGCACCACGAGTTGTTCGCGAATCTTGCGGATCATGGGCTGCTCCGAAACGGCCAGCCGGTAAGCCAGTTCGAGCGTGGCCTCGGTCGATCCGGTTTCGTCCGAATGGAGAGCCGCGTTGAAGTAGTAGATCGGCCGGGAGGCCGCGATCAACTTCTCGGCGGCGGCCTGCTGGAGGTGACGGGGATCGGCCAACGCAGCCGTCGCAGATTTCAGATGTTCGATCTCACGAATGCCGGCTTCATCGGCAATCGCAAGCATCACGATGTCTCGACCTTCTTCGCTCTTGCCGATCGTGAACACCCGGACTCGCGGACTCGCGGCAGCCAACTCGCGCGCATAAGAGTAAGCCTTTTCTGTGCCGGTTAACTCTCCCGGAGCGCCCATAATCCGGCCGAAGAACTTTTCGGGCGAAGGGACCGAAGCCGACTGCGGAACATAAGAGACGAACGGAGAAACGAAGTGTGGGTCCGTGGTTGCGGCAGCGATCGCTTCGCTTGCGCCGGGTTCGGGGATGTCGGGAGCTTGGGCTCGCGTTGTGACGGTGAGCAAACAGAAAAACAGCCACAAAAGTGCGGCACGAAACATGGGCCCCCCTGAACTCGGTTTGAAGGCGGAAGTTTAGCACGCGTGCTGGCGCCTATTTTCAGAGTGGGTTGACGAACGGCTCGCTGGGCGAGGTTACCGCGCGGCGGTGCTGAGCCCGGATTGCAGACGTATCACCATGCCTTCGGCGGCGGCGCGGACTCTCGGGTAGTAGTTGCGCGCGTCAGCGACAACTTTGTCGACAATCGTGTCGGTATGGTCGGGGTCATGATGGTAAAGAACGAGCTCCTTCGTGCCGCTTTCCATCGCGACGTTAACCGCCTCGCGCCAATGGCTGTGTCCCCAGCCGCGGCGCCGGGCAGCGTAATCGTCGGGCAGGTATTGCGCGTCGTAGATCAGGATGTCGGCACCCTCCGCCAACTTGCGGACGCCTTTGTCGAATTCCTCGTCTCCCGGTTCGTTGTCGGTGGCGTACACAAGTACGCCGTCTTTCGTCTCAATGCGGAATCCGAGGCAGCCTTGCGGATGGTTCAGCCACTGAGTCTTGATTCGGATTCCGTCTTCCATGTCGAGGCAGCCGTTCTGTATGTCATAGAAGTCGCGGCCGGCGCGCATCTGATCCAGGTGGACGGGGAAGTACGGAGATGACATCTGCTCCGTCATTACTTGCTCAAGGCTGCGCGTGCGGCTGGAAGAGTGAAAGAAGAACTGGCTGTGCGGGCTGTCGTACAACGGGCGGAAGAAGGGCATGCCCTGGATGTGGTCCCAGTGAAAGTGTGACACGAAGACGTGGGCGGAGAAGGGCTTATCGCCGAACTCGCGTTCAAGTTCGTGGCCGAGCACACGAAATCCGGTGCCGCAGTCGAAAATGTAAATCTGGTTTCCGACGCGCACTTCTACGCAGGAGGTGTTGCCTCCATAGCGCAGGTTTTCGGCCTGTGGAGTGGGCGTGGAGCCGCGCACGCCCCAAAACTTAACTTGCATATCCCCCGGTGCTAACTGTTCCGCTGTATTTCCCTGGCGCCCGCCTCGCGAGATCAGGCGTCAAAATGTTCATAATCCTCGGGATACTAGCGATTCTGAGCGATTGCCGTCAGGGTAACAAGTGACGAAAGTTTGCAACGGCAGGGGCTAGGGACTAGGGGTTAGGGCGAAGCGTCGGTGGCGTGATGAGTGAAGTTGCGCTTCCTAGCAGGGCTCGACGCCCTGACCTCAAACCATCTCGCGTGGTGGATTGTGCGGTGACCACCATTCCTAATCCCCAACCACTAATCCCTAAAGCCCTCCCCTATAATGAATGCCCACTATGCTCCAACCTGATTTCAAAGAATTTTCGCGATTGGCTCGCGAGGCGACGCTGGTTCCGGTCGTAAAGTCGGTGAGCGCCGATCTTCTTACCCCGGTCAGCGCTTTTCTGGCGATCGCCGAAAAGCAGTCGCATGCATTTCTACTCGAGTCGATCGAGCGCGGCGAGCAGATCGGACGCTACACCTTCCTGGGAGCTGCACCTTACATGCGGGTGACGGCCCATAAGGGAAAAGTCCAGATTGAGCGCGGCCGCAAGCGTGAGTTGGTCAACGGCAGCATCTTTCAGGTCGTCAAGCGTTTGCTGAGGGAGCACAGCGTGGCAACGGTTCCGGGGCTTCCCCCATTCACCGCCGGAGCCGTCGGATATTTCGCCTATGACGTTGTCCGCCAGCTGGAAAACATTGGCGAGCACGCGAAAGATGACCTCTCCGTCCCCGATGCTGAACTGATGTTCTTCGATCGGCTGCTGGCTTTCGATCATCTGCGCCATCAGATTCACATCATGGCGGCGGCGGATGTTTCGCGCGAAAGTCCTCGCCGCGCTCATGACCGCGCACTTCGCGATATTGCTGCCCTGGAGCGAAAGCTGGCGGCGGGACTGAGTCCGGCACTCTGGCGGAAGTCCGCGAAGCCCAAGGCAGGCAAACTTAAGATTCATGCTGGCACGCGACGCGATATTTACTTGCGCAATGTGGAGCGCTGCAAGGAGTACATCGCCGCGGGCGACATCTTCCAGGTGGTGTACTCGCAACGCTTCGACTTCACTCCCGAGGTTGCACCATTCGATCTGTACCGGGCTCTGCGCCAGGTCAATCCATCGCCCTACCTTTACTTTCTGAAGATGAACGACCGGCATATCCTCGGATCATCTCCCGAGATGTTGGTTCGTGTGACGGGACGCAAGTTGGAATATCGGCCGATCGCGGGCACGCGTCCCCGGGGTCGGGATGCGGCTGAAGATGCCCGCCTCGAGCAGCAGGTGCGCAACGATGAAAAAGAGCGCGCAGAACATGTGATGCTGGTCGATCTCGGACGCAACGACCTCGGGCGCGTCAGCGAGTACGGCTCGGTGAAGGTCAAAGACCTGATGTACGTCGAGCGCTACTCGCACGTCATGCACCTGGTGTCAGCGCTGGAGGGGACTCTGCGAAAAGATCTCGACGCGATCGATGCCTTGGCTGCGTGCTTCCCCGCGGGAACCCTCAGCGGCGCGCCGAAAGTGCGCGCCATGCAGATCATCGAAGAACTGGAGCCCACCCGCCGCGGTGTTTACGGCGGCTCAGTTCTGTATGCGGATTTCGCAGGCAATCTCGACTCCTGCATCGGCATTCGCACATTGCTGATGCAGGGGAAGAAGGCATACCTGCAGGCTGGTGGAGGAATCGTTGCCGATTCCGATCCGACAGCAGAATTTCAGGAATCGATGAATAAAGCGGGAGCGCTACTACGAGCCGTTGAAATGGCTAGGAAAGCGTAGGCGTTACAGTTCCAAAAAGTTTTTCACAAGTTTTTTCCCCGCGTCCGTCAGCACGCTCTCTGGATGAAACTGCACGCCTTCGACCGCCAGCTTTTTGTGGCGCAATCCCATGATCGTCCGCGTGCCGTCTTTCTCGGTTGTCCAGGCGCTGATTTCCAGATCGGCAGGCAGATTCTTTTCTTCCACAATGAGCGAGTGGTAGCGCGTCGCGGTCATCGGCATGGGAAGCCCCTGAAACACCGTTTTGTTGTCGTGCATGACGGCGCTGGTTTTCCCGTGCATGAGATGGGGAGCACGGATGACTCGTCCTCCAAACGCTTCGCCCATGGCCTGATGCCCCAGGCACACACCGAGCAGTGGCGTTTTTCCGGCGAAGTGACGAATCAAATCAATGCTGATGCCGGCCTCACGCGGCGTACATGGCCCGGGAGAGATGACGATCTTTTCCGGCCGCATCGCTTCGACTTCCTCGACCGTGACATGATCATTGCGCCGCACTTCCACATCGGCGCCCAGTTCTCCGAGATACTGGACCAGGTTGTAGGTGAACGAATCGTAGTTGTCGAGAACGAAAACCAAGAATTAAACCTCTAGCTGGCTCCACGCCTTTCGACACCAGATTACACCAGACCGCGGCCACCGCTTGTCAACGCAGTCGTCTCGCCCAAAAGAGCCAATCCGTTACCCAAGCGTGGTATTGACCCGGACCAGACCGGCAGCGCATCCTCTTAATCGATGTCCGCCACTTCAACACGACTTGGAGGAAGCATGGCCGAGCCCCAGCAGGAGAAGCGGGGTGCACGACGTTTCGCATTACGAGTACCGGTCAGCGTTAATCGCAATTCCACCGACAGCAGCGTTCAGAACGAAGCCGCCCAACTCCGTGATGTCAGCGCCCGCGGCATCTGCTTTTACCTGGACTCAGCCATCGAACAGGGGGCGCACATCGGATTTACTCTTACCCTTCCGCCAGAAGTGACCCTCACCGAAAGTATTCGCGTTCAATGCCAAGGTCGCGTCGTGCGAGTAGAAGATGGCGTGGACGATGGACGAGTCAGCGTGGCCGCGGTGATTGAATCGTACGAGTTCCTTCCGGAAGCCTAAGCGCAGGCCTCAATCCGAGGATCGATGTAAACCGTTTGAGGGAGTCAGAACCCGAAAGCCACAATGCTGTGATCTCGCACTTGAGGATCTGACTCCTGACCTGTAACTTCCAACCTCCTGCTCCCTGACCCCTGGTCCCTGTGGTATGTTTCCTTCAAGCTTCCAACGAGGAATTTGTGCCGCGATTCGGGTCCACGTCTGTCTGCGTCAGCACTTTGATTGTCGTATTTGTCCTCTCTGTGTGGGCGCAGAACTTCGGACCTCCGCGGGTGATCCAGAGCGTCCGCATGGTTTTTGAAAAGGGAGCGCCAGCCGTCGAAATCCTTTCCAGCGGTTCGGTCATCCCTGAGATCATGATTCTCGATTCGCCGCCCCGTCTGGTGATCGATCTTCCGAACACGCGGCTTGGACTGGTTCAGAAACGAATCCGAATCCAGAAGGAAAACATCACCGCGATCCGCGTCAATCAGTACACCAGCAATCCTCCGGTCACCCGCATTGTGCTCGACCTGCTCGCGCCCTACGGACATTCCTGGGACGGCGCCGGTAATCGGCTCATGGTGCGGCTGAAACCCGCGGAAGCCGTCGACACTGCAAAGAAGCAGGAGTCCGGCCAGCCAATGAGCGCTCCGGGATTCGCCTTGACTCCGGATGCCGCGGTGGTTCCCGTCGTCGGCGGCGCAAGCGCGGTTGCAGTGGATGCCAGCAGACTCTCCGCAGGTTCTTCCGTCACCGCTGGTTCCGACACCACCATGTTGCATCTTCCCAATGGAGGCGAAGTCCGTGTGTGCCCTGGCACCACGCTTTCCGTAAGTTCTTCACCCAGCAAGCGCGACCTGATGTTTGGTATGGGCACGGGCGCCATCGAAATGCACTACACGCTCAAAGTATCGTCCGATGCGGTTCTGACTCCGGATTTCCGCATCATGTTTGCCGGGCCGGGGGAGTTCCATTTTGCAGTCAGCGCCGACTCTCACGGCAATACTTGCGTCCGTACGCTGCGCGGTAACACGTCCTCCGCTATCGTCGCCGAACTAATGGGCAACCGCATATACCAGGTGAAGCCGACCGAGCAGGCCATGTTTCACTCCGGGCAAATCGATAAAGTCGATGGCGATGTACCACTGGAATGTGGATGCCCTCCGCCGCGGGCGGTCTTGATGGCGGACGCTCCGCCTGCCCAGATCCTGCCCGGCTCCGAGGTACCAAAAGCCGTTATGGGAGCGGGTTCGGCGGGGAACTCAACCGCCAACAATGCTGCAACTTCCCATGCCGGAGGCACGCAGCTGACGAATGGTCCGGAAACCGCCCCGCTTCCGGCATCGCAGCCGAACGACGTGCACGTGCAAGTCGACGCGCCTTTTGTGTTCAGCGCAAAGGATCGTGCTGCGAAAACGGTGCCCGCTCCGGCGCAGGCCCCTGCGGATCTGCCACCTGCTCAGTCCACGCAGCAACAGGTTCACGTTGATCCCGTCATTCAGCCTGCCCCGCCCGCGGAGCCCCAAAAGAAAACGGAACATCCGGGCTTTTTTCGCCGCGTAGGAAAGTTCTTCTCGGCGATCTTCCACTAGAACGGTCTCATAAATGACTTTGAAAGGGCGTGTTTCAGCCGCGCCGCGAAAAGGTTTTAGTGGAAGAGCGGCGTTTTAGCGCCGCCTCAGATCCGACAGGGGGTTAGGCTTCAGCCCAGAGGGAAGAGCTTGAGTACCAAGCTGATTTGGGTGACTGATCTGGTCATTCTTCCGCCTAATGAGTCCCAACTCGCCTGTGACTGAGACAGCCGCGGCTCTGGATATCTTCCGTACCAATCGCCCCTTGCCCCGGATATCCTTTTTTCCCGTCCATGCGTCTTAACGGTTTGAGATACCACCCTGTCGACCGGAGCGCACCATGACTGCAGCATCGCCGGGGCCACGTCTTTTTTCTGTCCTGACCAATGAGCACGACAACCCCTTCCGCACCAGGAAAGACACATTTCTATTTTCGCTTCTCGGGCAAGCTGCGTTTCTGGCCCTGATCATCTATCTCACAAGTTGCGTGATTCGTAATCCTCCGGATATCGCTCGGCGGATGCCCGATCTCGGGAAGTTTCCTTTGGTCTTTTCCGGGTTCAACGGTGGCGGGGGAGGTAATCACGAGCAACTGCCGGCATCGAATGGCGAGCCATCCCGTGCCTCCCTGCAAATGCAGATCGTCAGCCCGAGCGTGATGGTCCCAACAGAAATGCCGACGCTTCCGCGCGAAGCCACGGTGATGGTGGCGCCAGATGTTAAATTTCCCGTTGCGTCCCATATCGGAGATCCATCCTCGCCCTTTTCGAAATGGCTTTCCGACGGCCCGGGCGGGCGCGGCGGCATGGGCGACGGATGTTGTAACGGAATCGGGCCTGATTCCGGCCCATCCGTAGGTGAAGGTACACCCGGAGCTCATCCGGGTCGCAACGGTGTGACGATGCCCGAGGTAATCTACAGTCCCGAGCCCAGTTTTTCGGAAGAAGCCCGAAAAGCAAAATTCCAGGGAATCGTGATGCTGATGGTGGTAGTAGGCACAGACGGCCGCCCTTACAACATCCGCGTGCGCCAGAGCTTGGGGATGGGTCTCGACGAACAGGCAATCGCAGCCGTCAGGAACTGGCGCTTCCGTCCGGCGACATTCCGTGGTCAACCCATCGCGACACAGATCGCGGTGCAAGTCGACTTTCACTTGTACTAGGGCAGCGAGGCTGTGAGTCGGACTTCAGACCTCATGCAGAATCGTGCCGAGGTCCGAAGGCCGACGTGCGAGGTCCGTTTTCACTAGCCGCGATTGATCGCCCGCCGCAATGGCTCCACTTTCTCGCGCAGGTCCTCTGCCAGGTCCGCGCCGCGAGAGGCGGCGTCCCGAACTCGTTCGCCGACTTCACGCACCCGATCCTTGGCCTCGTCTGCCCAATCCTCAATGCTGTCCTTGGCATCTTCGTAGCCGCGCCGCAGATCCTTGCGCAACTGCTTGCCCGCTTTCGGAGCTAACAAGAGCCCCGCCAGTGCGCCGGCTCCCAGTCCGATCAAAAGAAACGTAATCGCTGTCCCGATGTGGCTGCCTTCCGAAGAGTTGTAACGACCTGTTGTCATGATGCCTCTTTTCTCAGCACCCAAACTCGTCCGCCCGCTTGAGCACGCCTAATTGATTGTAGTCCCACTCGCGGGGACGGATCATCCAAAGAGTCCAGTTTAGGATGCAGCTAATCCCAAAAGTGATCGCCGCCCATTTTGGTTGATTCCTGCCCGAGCGTCGACCCATCTGGGCGGCCAAGGCGATTCACCACGAAGGACACGAAGGTTCACGAAGGAAAACCTGGTTCGCCTTCCTTCATGAACCTTCGTGTCCTTCGTGGTTGATGATTCGTGGTTGATGATTTTCACTCCTCCCCGACTTTCCCTTCCGGCGCACCCATGTGTAAAATAAAGCTTTAGCCCCTGTGGCAGCGGATTTGTGGCTTGCCCGCCTTCCGCCGGCTTCAACCGCAATCGTACAAGGAGAGTTTCAAGCGATGTCGATCCCTGCCACACAGCTTCGTCCCGGCATGATCATCAAGCACAACAATGACCTGCATTCTGTTTTCAGCGTCGAGCACCGCACGCCCGGTAACCTGCGCGCCTTCATCCAGGCCAAGCTGCGTAACCTGCGGACCGGCGCCATGTTCGAGCACCGCTTCCGCTCGCCCGATCCGATCGAGAAGATCACCGTCGACGAAGTCGAAATGCAGTTCCTTTACTCCGATGGCGACAGCTACTACTTCATGGACACCTCGAACTACGAGCAGACTCACCTAACCAAGGAAATTTTGGGTGACGCAGTTGAATACCTGATCCCCAACCTCGAGATCAAGGTGGAGTTTTTCGACGGCAAGGCCGTTGGCATCGAATTGCCCCAGACCGTCATTCTGACCGTGATTGAGACCGAGCCCGGACTGAAGAGCGCCACCGCTTCCAGCGTGACCAAGGCCGCCAAAACGGAGACCGGCCTGGTTGTGCAGGTTCCGCCGTTCATCAACGAAGGCGAGAAGATCAAAGTCGATACGTCGGAAGGCGCGTATCTGTCCCGCGCGTAGGGCTTTATTTGTCATCCTGAGCGCAGCGAGAACGTAGCGAAGTTCTCGTGGAGTCGAAGGTTCCCTACCCTGTACATAGTTGGTTTGCGGTGGAAAGGCATTCTCTCGCGACTGCATCGGTTGAAACTCCCGCAGGCTCCAAGGGAATTTGAGATGATAGGGATCCTTCGACTACGAATCAGCCTCACCTTCGCGAGGCTGATCCTCCGCTCAGGATGACAACTACAGAAGATGACCTCCCCCGACAAACCGATTCAAGCCCGCCGCTTCCTCGTTCGCGGACGAGTGCAAGGCGTAGGCTTCCGCTGGTTCGTCGAACGCGAGGCCCACATCCTGGGCATCGCTGGATGGGTTCGGAACAACCACGACGGCAGCGTCGAAGTCCTCGCCCAGGGCACCCGCGATCAACTCTCCGGGCTGCATTCGCGCTTGCGTGAAGGTCCGCGCGCAGCCCGCGTCGATTCCGTCGAAATTTCAGACGAGAATCCGGCTGCCGGCCTCAGTTCATTCCGTATTGAAGGAGCGTGGTAATGTCCCCTGTTTCCGCGGTCGAAGTCGATCATCTGAAGAAGCTCATTCGCGAGGTTCCGGATTTTCCCAAGAAGGGGATTCTGTTCTACGACATCACGACGCTCCTGAAAGACAAGACGGGACTCGCCATGCTCATCGACAAACTCTCGGAGCACTACATTGCCCAGGACATCGATCTGGTGCTGGGGATGGAAGCTCGCGGTTTCATCTTCGCGCCTGCGCTCGCCTATCGCTTGAATGCGGGATTCGTTCCCGTGCGCAAACCCGGCAAGCTTCCCGCCGAATGTGTGAGCTACGATTATGCTCTCGAGTATGGTTCGAACACGCTGCAGATTCACAAGGACGCGATCCAGAAGGGCCAGCGCGTGCTCATCGTCGACGACTTGCTCGCGACCGGCGGCACCGCCGAAGCTACCGCGAAGCTGGCGGAATCCCTCGGCGCGAAGATCGCTGGCTTAGGATTCGTCGTCGAACTTTCATTCCTCAATGGCCGCGACAAGCTGAAGAAGTACGACGTGATGTCGCTGCTTCGCTACGACAAATAGCACCGCCGGAGGCGCTCGTGAAGGTTCTTTCCTCTTTTTCCAGGCTGCTGATTGCGCTTTTGTTGGGTTCCCTTTGTCTTGCGAAAGACAAGCCTTCCGACCACGAAGGGGCTGACCTTCTCGCCAAGGCTACCTCCTTACAAAACCTTCACGAGCAAGGGGCACAACCCTTTCAACTCCGGATGCGTGTTCATGCCGAGCACATTGCCCCCAAGCCAACGGACGGCGCCTACGCTGAAGTTTGGATGGCTCAGAACAAGTGGAGACGCGAGGTTGCTTTTCCGGGATTCACTCAGTTGGAAATCGGCGATGTTGACTCCAAATGGATCACCCGGAATTTCGACTTTCGTCCACGGGCCGTTTATCTGACGGAAGTGGCGGTGGAACACTTCATCCATCCCGGGGCTCAGCAGGAGACGGTAATCAAGTCCGTGCGCCGCAGGAAAGTCAAGGGCGTGGAACTGCGTTGCGTAGAACTTCTGGACAAGGAAGGGAAACAGGCTCGGGAACTCTGTTTCGACGGGGCCGATGTTCTGGTTTCAGTTTCCCAGGGGAACCGGCGTTTTGAGTATGCCGACTTCGGCAAGTCCGGTAACAAGGTTTTCCCGAAGAGCATTCGTGTTTACGAATCAGGCGTGCAGATCCTGGACATCAGCGCCGACAATTTGATTGGGCCCTCTGATTCTCGCGATGCGCTATTCCTGCACGGAGCGGGAGCGCGCCACATCGCAGAGTGCGAGGAATGGCCCAAGCTCATCAAGAAGATTCCGCCTCAGTATCCTCCCGCGGCCAGATCCGCGCACCAGCAGGGGACGGTAATTCTATACACAGTGCTGTCAGACCAAGGCACCGTCGAAAAGACGTCGGTTTTGCAGTCCGCAGGAGATAACTTGGACAAGTCCGCTGCCGACGCCGTCAAACAATGGGTGTATTCCCCGCCAGCATGCGGAACCGTGGCCCTACCGACGGAAATCGAAGTACAGGTGAATTATGAACTGAGGATCGAGTGAACTGACCGAACAGCCTTGTACTTCAAGCCTATAACCAAAACGGGGCCAGCGCTGGTTGACGCTTAGCCCCGTTTCGTATTCGATCGAGGAAAATTCGCGCTCTACTTCGCATTTCGTGCAATCAGGAGTCCCACTCCCGCCCAGAATCCACCGCTGATCGCGAACGACAGCGCCATCCCCGCGATTGCACCCCAATTAATGCGCCGGCGACGTTGATCCGAATCGTTTTCATCGCCCAGCCATGAACTAAGAAATCGACTTCTCCCCAGACCACTGTCCAGGCATATCCAGCGCACCGGAACTCGCATCGCACGGGTGCTCGCTTGAGGAGGAAAATTTACCAGCTTGTAACTCATCAAGCACCTCCTCGTGTCGGATTGCAACTCGTCTGCCATTTCCGTCCTGGCGCAAGCGCCTGATTGTAACGCAAGCGCCTGATTGTAAGAGGAGCATTCCCACCCGAGGGTTGCCATAGTCCAAACGCACGTCAAAACTCCCGAGCGTGCGTACAAATTTCGCATGATCTGCGCCCAACTGAATTCGATGATCCGCCCCTGCCACCCCTCATTTCTCCCTTAGTACTAGGTGAGAAGCTTTAGGGAGATAACCCTTCCGCCGAAACCAGTCCTCCATGGAACTCCTTAGATCGTCGAGCGGGACACTCGAGCCGATCTCCATCTCTCCGTCGGCCACCGGAAGCGTGTCGTCGAACACGCTGAAATTCGTGAAGCTTCGCATGGAGAATGAGTCCAGCCATTTAAGTGGGCAGGGAAGCGTGCTGCCATTCACCTCGTACTCCACGCGAATCTTGCGGGCGAACATGAGTTGATTTAACCACACACCGGGAGCTGCGCATTTTCCAAACCCGCGAACCATGCGTGGTGTTTGACAAACGATAATTCAGCTCGTACTCTCCTCTCGCGTCACATCAGGAAGGGAGCGCTCCGCATGATCACGAATCTGATTTGGTGGATCGTTGTGGGTCTGATCGCAGGCTGGGCCGCCGGCAAGCTCATGAAAGGCGGCGGTTACGGGGTGGTGATGGATATTGTCCTTGGCATCGTCGGCGCTGTGGTTGGCGGGTGGCTGATGGGTCTGCTCGGTATTCACGCAGGGGGCTTCATCGGCACCATCATCGTCGCGATCATCGGTGCCGTTTTTCTCATCTGGCTTACCCGCTTGCTCAAGAGAGCCTGACTCGCGGATCTGGGCCCGTCCGCGGGCCCAGACATCTTAAAACTCCGAAACTGAATCTACGGCTCCAGACACCCGGTCTGCGGTGTCCAATACTTCGTAGGGCCGCGTCGTCGATCGCCGATCTATCTGAGAGGCGCTGCTCGTTTTCTGTCTCCACCCCTCTCTGTCTGGCACGCGAGCTCTCGTTGACGGAGGAGCGATGCACCCTTTGAAAGTAGCCGTGCTGTTCTTTGCGCTTCCGGCATTTTCCTTTGGCCAAACTCCAGTCCCACCAGTTTCGGCAAGTTCCGCCGCCCGCCTGCCGGTCACGCGTGTCATTCTCTACAAAAACGGCGTCGGATATTTCGAGCACTCCGGACACGTCCGCGGAAGCCAGGATGTAAATGTCGATTTCACCACAGCCCAGCTCAACGATGTCCTGAAGTCATTGACCGTTCTCGATCGCGGAAAAGGTCGCATCACGGGCGTGAGTTACAACTCCACCGCTCCCATCGAGCGACAACTCGGATTGCTGCGGCTTCCCGTCGGGGAAAATCCAACGACGGCCCAATTCCTGACCGCTCTCCGCGGTGCGCGTGTCGAGCTTCACAACGGCTCCTTAACGGGCTCTGGACGCCTGCTGAGCATTGAACAACGCGACTTGCCTAAGACCGATCCGTCAAAAGGTGACAGGGAGGAACAGCTCGGAGCCAGTGAGAAAACGAAGCACACGCAGATTTCAATCGTCAGCGACGGCGGCGAACTGCGAGTCTTCGACTTGACGCCCACTACCAGTGTCCGCGTTCTCGAAAAAGACGTAAATGAGGAAGTCGGCAAGTACCTGGGACTCATCGCTTCGACGCGCGACCAGGATGTCCGTCGCATGACCATCTCCACCGCCGGAGACGGCGAGCGCGACCTGCTCGTGAGCTACATCAGCGAAGTGCCGGTGTGGAAGAGCACCTACCGCATCGTAGTGCCCAAAGAAGGCAAGCCGCTGCTGCAAGGCTGGGCGATCGTCGACAACACCGTAGGCGAAGACTGGAAGAACGTCGACCTGTCTCTGGTCGCAGGCGCTCCGCAGTCCTTCGTTCAGGAGCTGTCGCAACCGTACTACTCGCGGCGTCCGGTAGTTCCTTTGCCCGAGAATGCAATGCTTACTCCTCAGACGCATGAAGCAACAATGGAGGAACAGGTAGAAGTCGTAAATGGCCAGCTTGTCGCGCCGCGTAAGATTCGTTCAACTGGTGTCATCGGCGGCGTTCCCGGCGGTGTCCCAGGCGGACAGATGGGCGGAGTGATGGGAGGCATTGCTAGCGGCACGGGCGGCGGAGTATTCCCGTCCGCTGCGCCCGCGCCACCGCCGCCTCCCCATCCCGACGCCACTGAAATCGCCGAGTCCCTTGAAGAAGGCACGACCGTTGGCCAAACGCAAGAACTCGGGGATCTCTTCGAATACAAGCTCGAGGACCGAGTCACCATCCGCAAGAACCAATCCGCTCTCGTTCCGATCCTGCAGACGCGGATTGACGCAGAGAGAGTTTCTCTCTGGAATCCTTCGCAGGACTCGGTTCTGCGTGCTCTATGGGTCGACAACAACAGCAATCTCACCCTCGATGGCGGCAGCTTCAACGTTCTCGAAGGCGACGCATTCGCAGGTGAGGGCCTGATGGACGCCATCAAGCCCGGCGAAAAGCGCCTGCTCTCCTACGCCGCCGATCTCGGACTCCTGGTCGATGCCAAGCAGAAGAATGAAAACCAGCGGGTCACCAGGATTGTCATCGCCCATGGTGCGATGACGCAGAGCACACAGGAGCGCCAGGAAGAGACGTACACCGTCCGCAATCGCGACACGTCACCACGCGTTCTCATCGTGGAGCATCCGGCACGAGCCGGTTGGAAGCTTGCCGACGATGAAACTCCCGCTGAGACTACGGCTTCCTTTCACCGATTCCGCGTCGCCATCGAACCCAAGACAACTAAGACACTAACCGTCAAGGAGTATCGTCCGGTCTCCAACCGCTGGATGCTCACCGGTGTTACCGACGACGAAATAAAATTCTTGCTCGATCAGAAGATGATTAATCCCGAGGTAGAAAATGCACTGCGCAGCGTCGTGAAAAAGAAGAACGATATCGCGGTGCTCGACGCGGTCATCGCCGGGCGCCGTGCCCAGGTGACGAACATCTCCGACGACCAGCAGCGTGTCCGCGAGAACATGAAAGCGCTGAAGGGAAGTGCGGAGGAGAAGGCTCTGATCGAGCGCTACGTCCGCGAACTCAACGAGCAGGAAGACCGCGTCCAATCGCTGCGGAAAGAAATCACCGAAATGCAGCAAAAGCGCGATGCAGCGCAGAGCGCCCTGACCATGATGATCGAAAACCTGCAAATGGAGGCGACCCTATAGATTGCGGATTGAAAAGCCCGGCAGCCTAGCTGAAATCTAAAATCTAAATCTGAAATCTGAAATCTGTCTTCCCGCCTTCGGCCCCGCCGCCCTGACCTCTGGCGGCGCATCGAAGTGTTCGAAGTTCTTCGCAAAACGGTTGCGCAAATCCTCAGCGGCTGTGTCATAAGCCGCTTTGTCATGCCAGGCATTGCGCGGATTCAACACCTGCGTCGGAACTCCGTGGCAGAACTTCGGGATGCTGAATCCAAACGTGGGCTCGATTTCGAATTCCTGGCGGATCAGTTCTCCTTCGACTGCCGCATCCACCATCGCCCGCGTGT
>Ga0210408_10000448_pt1 | contig 53464 bp, 51 predicted proteins | sample IncBWH4MmetaG_FD_155471 | JGI IMG/M metagenome (GOLD analysis project Ga0210408, IMG submission 155471) | Forest soil microbial communities from Barre Woods Harvard Forest LTER site, Petersham, Massachusetts, United States - Inc-BW-H-4-M | ecosystem: Environmental > Terrestrial > Soil >...
GGCCAGTTCGAGCGCACGCTCATCATCGCCGACAAGGGCTCCTACGTGAGCTACCTCGAGGGCTGCACCGCGCCGATGCGCGACGAGAATCAGCTCCACGCGGCGGTGGTCGAACTCGTCGCGCTCGACGAGGCCGAGATCAAATATTCGACGGTGCAGAACTGGTACCCGGGCGATGCCCAGGGGCGCGGCGGCGTATTCAACTTCGTCACCAAGCGCGGCGATTGCCGCGGCAGGAAGTCGAAGATTTCCTGGACCCAGGTCGAGACCGGCTCGGCCATCACCTGGAAATATCCGAGCTGCATCCTGCGCGGCGACAATTCGCAGGGCGAGTTCTACTCGATCGCCATCTCCAACGGGCGCCAGCAGGTCGACTCCGGCACCAAGATGCTTCACCTCGGCAAGAACACGTCGAGCCGCATCATCTCCAAGGGCATCGCGGCGGGCCAGTCGAACAACACCTACCGCGGCCTCGTGTCCGCGCACCGCCGGGCGACCGGCGCGCGCAACTTCACCAACTGCGACTCGCTCCTGATCGGCGACAAGTGCGGCGCACACACCGTGCCCTATATCGAGGCGAAGAATTCCTCCGCCGTGTTCGAGCACGAGGCGAGCACGTCGAAGATTTCCGAAGCGCAGCTGTTCTACTGCCGCCAGCGTGGCCTCAATGCCGAGGAGGCGGTGGCACTGATCGTCAACGGGTTCGTGCGCGACGTGCTCCAGCACCTGCCCATGGAATTCGCGGTCGAGGCGCAGAAGCTGATCTCGATCAGCCTGGAAGGCTCGGTCGGCTGACCGGCGCCGCTCGATCAGAACAAGGTTTCAAGGACTTCTCATGCCGATGCTCGAAATCAAGGACCTGTCCGTCGAAATAGACGGCCGGAAAATTTTGGACGGGCTCAATCTCGCGGTGAACGCGGGCGAGGTCCAAGCCATCATGGGCCCGAACGGCTCGGGCAAGTCGACGCTCGCCTATGTGCTGGCCGGCAAGGCCGACTACGCGGTCACCGACGGCCAGGTGCTGTTCGACGGCGAGGACATGCTCGCCATGGAGCCGGACGAACGCGCCGCCAAAGGCCTGTTTCTCGCGTTCCAGTATCCGCTGGAAATCCCGGGCGTCGCCACCATGACGTTCCTGCGCACCGCGCTCAACGCGCAGCGGCGCAAGCGCGGCGAAGCTGAGATTTCCACGCCCGACTTCATGAAAAAGGTGCGTGAGGCGGCCGGCAAGCTCGACATCGACCAGGAGATGCTCCGCCGCGGTGTCAACGTCGGCTTTTCCGGCGGCGAGAAGAAGCGCAACGAGATTTTGCAGATGGCGCTGCTCGAGCCGCGGCTTGCCGTGCTCGACGAAACCGACTCCGGCCTCGACATCGACGCGCTGCGCATCGTCGCCGACGGAGTCAACCGCCTGCGCTCGTCGCAGCGCGCCATGGTGGTCATCACCCATTATCAGCGCCTGTTGAACTACATCGTGCCCGACGTGGTGCACGTGCTCTCCAAGGGCCGCATCGTGAAGACCGGGGGCAAGGAGCTGGCGCTCGAACTCGAGGCGCGCGGCTACGCCCAGTTCCAGGAAGAGGCGGCGTGAGGCTTCAGATGAGTGCCGAGGTGCGTCCGATCAAAACCGCGGCCGAGCAGGGGCTCGCCGAGGCGTTCGCCGCCCGCAGGGCGACGCTGGCGCGCGATCCGCTCGTGGCGCGGCGCGAGGCGGCGTTCCGCCGCTTCGCCGCCGAAGGCCTGCCGCATCGGCGCGTCGAGGATTGGAAATACACGGATCTTCGCGCGCTCATGCGCGAGGCAAAGCCGCTCGCCGGTCCACCCGACGCGGCGGGCATCGCGCGCGCGAAAGACGCGGGTCGCTTGCTGCGCGGTGTGGAGGCACGGCGCATCGTCCTCGTCGACGGCGCCTTCGTGCCGGAACTCTCCGACCTCGCCGCGCTTGAGCCGGGCCTGACCATCGCCTCCATGGCGAAGGCGCTCGCTACCGGCGACGCGGATATCGTTGATCGCATCGGCACCGTGGCGCCAACCGACGACGTCGCGGCCGCGCTCAACACCGCTTTCATGGGTGACGGCGTCGTTCTCCGTCTTGCCGATGGCGTGACGCTCGCGCGCCCGATTCACCTGGTTTTCGCCTACACGGCCACCGCCGCGGCAGCGGTGTTCGCCCGCTCGCTCATAGTTATCGGCAAAGGTGCGCGCGCCACGCTGATCGAAAGCCACGAAGGGCCGGACGATCTCGATTATCAAATCAACAACGCGCTCGAGCTGTCGATCGGGGACGACGCCAAGGTCGATCACGTGAAGATCGGCACGGAGGGTTCGCGCGCGCTTCATATATCGACGCTCATGGCCTCGCTCGGCGCGCACGCCGAACTCAACGATCTGTCGTTCACCACCGGCGGCGCCGTGGTGCGCAACCAGCTTCACCTGCGCTACGCCGGGGAGGGCGCTGCCGCCACCATCTCGGGCGCGAGCCTCATCAAGGGACGCCAGCACGTCGACACCACCATGGTGGTCGATCACGCCGCGCGCGGTGGTACCGGCCGCGAGCTGTTCAAGTCGGTGCTCGACGGCGAAAGCCACGCAGTGTTCCAGGGCAAGATCATCGTGCGCCCGGGCGCACAGCAGACCGACGCGCGCATGATGACGCGCGCGCTGCTGCTCTCCGACGCCGCCGAAGCCGACAACAAGCCGGAGCTCGAGATTTTCGCCGACGACGTGCAGTGCGGCCACGGCGCCACCGCCGGCGCGCTCGATCAGGATCTGCTGTTCTATTTGCGGGCGCGCGGCATTCCGGCGCACGAGGCCGAGGCGCTGCTGATCCAGGCGTTCGTGGGCGAAGCTCTCGAAACACTCGAACGCGACGACGTGCGCGGCGCGCTCGCCGACGCGGCGGCCAGTTGGCTTAAGGCGCGCGGGTGACAACGATGGCGGACGCGATGCATCCTGCAGTCAACAACGGCGCCTACGACGTTGCCCGCATCCGCGCGGATTTCGCCGCGCTCGCGCTGCAAGTCTACGGCAAGCCGCTCGTCTATCTCGACAACGCCGCCTCGGCGCAGAAGCCGCGTGCCGTGCTCGACCGGCTCGAGCGCGCCTACACCAGCGAATATTCCAACGTGCACCGCGGCCTGCATTATCTCGCTAACGCCGCGACCGAGGCGTACGAGGGCGCGCGCGAGAAAGTGCGCGATTTCCTCAACGCCGAACGCGCGCAGGAGATCGTTTTTACCCGCAACGCCACCGAAGCGATCAACCTCGTCGCCTATTCGTTCGGGGTCGACCGCATCAAGCCGGGCGACGAGATCGTGCTTTCGATCATGGAGCACCACTCGAACATCGTGCCGTGGCATTTCCTGCGCGAGCGCAACGGCGCGGTGATCAAATGGGCGCCGGTCGACGACGAGGGCAATTTCCTTCTCGACGAGTTCGAGCGGCTGCTCACCGAGCGCACCAAGCTTGTCGCCGTCACCCACATGTCGAACGTGCTCGGCACCGTCGTGCCGGTGAAAGAAGTGGTGCGGCTCGCGCACGCGCGCGGCATTCCGGTGCTGCTCGACGGCAGCCAGGCGGCGGTGCATCTCGACGTCGACGTGCGCGACATCGGCTGCGATTTCTACGTCTTCACCGGGCACAAGCTTTACGGGCCGACCGGCATCGGCGTGCTCTACGGCCGTTACCAGCATCTCGACGCGATGGCGCCGTTCAACGGCGGCGGCGAAATGATCCACGAAGTGTTCGAGGACCGGGTGAGCTACGGCGAGCCGCCGCACAAGTTCGAGGCAGGCACGCCGCCGATCGTGCAGGCGATCGGGCTGGGCGCAGCGATCGATTACGTGCAGTCGATCGGCAAAGCACGCATCCGCGCGCATGAGAGCGGCGTGATCAGATACGCGCACGACCGGCTGCGCGAGATCAATTCGCTGCGCATCATCGGCACCACTCGCGACAAAGGCGCGATCCTGGCGTTCGAGATGAAGGGCACGCATCCGCACGACGTCGCGACCATCATCGACCGCTCGGGCGTCGCGGTGCGCGCCGGCACCCACTGCACCATGCCGCTGCTCGCGCGCTTCGGCGTGACCGCGACCTGCCGCGCGTCATTTGCGCTCTACAACACCCGAACCGAGGTCGACAGCCTTGCGCAGGCGCTGATCAAGGCGCAGGATTTCTTCGTATGACCGAGCAGGATACGAGCGAAGCGACCCTCACGGCGGCGGCGCCGGCGGAAATCGCGGCTGCGCCTGCCTCGGAGCCGGCGTTGCCGGCCGATGAGGTCGCGCGCATGACCGATGAGATCATCGCGGCGCTTAAGACTGTGTACGATCCGGAAATCCCCGCCGACATCTACGAGCTGGGCCTGATCTACAAGGTCGACATCGCCGACGACCGCAAGGTCACGGTCGACATGACGCTCACGACGCCCAACTGCCCGTCGGCGGTGGAGTTGCCGGGCATGGTCGAGAACGCGGTGGCGAGCGTTCCCGGCGTCGGCGAGGTCGCCGTCAATGTGGTGTGGGATCCGCCGTGGGACCAGAGCCGCATGTCGGACGAAGCCCGCGTCGCTTTGAACATGTGGTGAGAGTAGTGTCCCGATTCCGAAGTTCGCCGGAGGTTGCAGCTTGGTCGGGAGCGAACTTCGGAATCGAAGGACACTACCAACGCTATGATTCTAGTGCCGCTTTGAACCCGAAGTTCGCAACGGGACTCGCGGCAATTGCAGTGCGAACTTCGGGTTCGCGGCACTAGTTGCGTTCCGGCCCGCACAGGCCACATATGAGAATGATCTGATTCGAGGACAAAGATGGCTACACCATCGACGAGACCAAGGCCGAAACTGCAGGTCATGCGCCTGAGCGACGCCGCGGCGGCGCGCATCAAGGATATTTTCGCGCGCGCCGAAAAGCCGATCGCCGGCGTGCGCGTCGGCGTAAAAAACGGCGGCTGCGCCGGGATGTCCTACACGATGGAATACGCCGAGACCGTCAATCCCACCGACGAGGTGGTCGAGGACAAGGGCGTGCGCATCCTCATCGACCCGAAGGCCGTGCTGTTTTTGCTCGGCACCGAGATGGATTACAAGATCGACAAGCTCTCGGCCCAGTTCGTGTTCAACAACCCGAACCAGACCTCCGCCTGCGGCTGCGGCGAATCCGTCGCGCTGACGCCTGCTAAGGACGGCTCCTTCGAGCCGGCAAGCTGATAACTCCGGCGACCCGGACTTTCAGTCGTCATGCCGGCCTTGTGCCGGGCATTCACGTCTTAGAAGCGCGCACAAACAAAAAGACGTGGATGGCCGGGACAAGCCCGGCCATGACCAGGGCTGCTACGCCGCGGCCATGCTCGACTGCGCGACCTCGGGGTCGTTTTCGCAGATCACCCGGTTGCGGCCGTTGCGCTTGGCGGCGTAAAGGCCCGCGTCAGCGCGCCCGATGAGCGACTGCGCCGTGTCGTCGCGACGGAACAAAGCAACGCCGACCGAAATAGTGATGCGGCCGAGGTGCTCGCCGGTCGAGCGCTTCATCAGCTCCTTGCCCATCACGGCGCGGCGGATGTGATCGCCGACGGTGATTGCCTGCGCAAGTCCGGTGCGCGGCAGGACGACCGCGAATTCCTCCCCGCCGTAGCGCGCCGCCACGTCCTGGCCCTTGACGTTCTGCTTGACGGCTTGGGCGACGAGCCGGAGCACTTGGTCGCCGGTGAGATGGCCGAAAGTGTCGTTGAATTTCTTGAAGTGGTCGATGTCGGTCATCAGGAGCGACAGCGCTTCCCCGGTCTTCGCCGCCTCGGCAATCGATTTTTCCATGGCGAGGTCGAAGAATTTGCGGTTCGCGAGCGTGGTGAGCGGGTCGGTCAGGCTCTCGTTGCGCACCGCTTCGAGGTTGCTTTGCAGCTGGGAGATTTCGTGCTTCGATGCCTTCAGCCGCGACTCGAGCGCGTGGTTGGTCTTTTCCATTTCCTTGGTGGCGACCACCAGACTTTCGATGATCGTGCGCAGCCCGTCGCGGTCGGCGGCGCCGAGCTTCTTGCTCACGGTCGCGAGGCTTTCGCCGTAATTGGCCGCCGAACCCGAGGCGGCGTCGATCATCGCCATGATCTGATCGATCTCGTCGACGACCTTGGCGCCGACGTTGTCGATGCGTTCGGTCAGGCGCGTCGATGAGAGGTGCGCATCGTAGATCTGATCGATCTCCGCCGGGCTCAGCGTGCCTTTGCGGGCGAGCGCTTCGTTGATGTTTTGATTGAGCGCGGAATTATAGCCGGTGGCGTAGGTGTACCAGATTTCATAATTGCGCGGATAGGCCGGCTGGCGCAACGCCTTGATCTGGCCGAGCGCGATTTCCGCGAACGCCAGCGTGCGCTCGTGTTCGTTGCCGTTAACGGCCATTCTGACGCCCTTGCACGGACCATTCTGGCCCGCACCCCCATACCGACCACGCGTTGCACCGTAACGGAGAGGCGTGAACGGGGGGTAAACACGCACAGGTCGACCCCGGCGCGGGGCTGCCCGCGCCGCGAGCTTTTGTCGAAAGTGATAAAGGCCGGCTTACGCCTTTACGCGCGCGGGCCTGAACAAGAAGGCGGGAAGGTGGCCGGAATTGTCGACGCCGCTATCGCGGGGAGGGGCAGGCCGCCGCTGCGGACGCGCTTCCTCGATTCGCGCGATCTGCGCGGTTTGCGGCGCGGTCGGCCGTTCCGGCTGCCGCGGCGCGGGCGCCGGACGATGCCGAGGCTCGCGCGCCGGGCGATGCCGCGGCTCGCGCTCGGGCCGCTCCTGCCGCTCCGGGTGCGGCGCGGTTTTGGCCCAGTCGATGGTGCGGCCGATCAGCTTCTCGATCGCGTCTACTGCCTTGCGGTCCGCCGGCGTCACCAGCGTGATGGCGATGCCGGACTTGCCGGCGCGGCCGGTGCGGCCGATGCGGTGAACATAATCGTCCGCGTGGTGCGGCACGTCGAAATTGAAAATGTGGCTCACGTCGGGAATGTCGAGCCCGCGTGCCGCGACGTCGGAGGCGATCAAGAGCTTTACCTCGCCGCGGCGGAACTGATCGAGCGCCGCCATGCGGGCCGGCTGGTCCATGTCGCCGTGCAGCGCGACCGCGTTAAAGCCGTGGCGCACCAGCGAGCGATGCAGCACCGCGACTTCGCGCTTGCGATTGCAGAAGATGATCGCGTTCTTGAAGGCCGCTTCGGAGCGGATGAGCCGGCGCAGCGCGTCGCGCTTGTCGTGCGGCTCGCGGCCGACGGGGACGAGCAGTTGCGTCGTTGTCGCCACCGTGGTGGCGGGTCGCGACACTTCGACCTGCTCCGGATTGTGCAGGAACGTGTCGACGATGCGCCGGATTTCCGGCGGCATGGTCGCGGTGAAGAAAAGCGTCTGCCGGGTGAAAGGAACGAGTTTGCAGATGCGCTCGATGTCCGGGATGAAACCCATGTCGAGCATGCGGTCGGCTTCGTCGATGACGAGAAGCTCGACCCCGGTGAGTAAGAGCCGCCCGCGCTCGAAGTGATCGAGCAACCTTCCGGGCGTCGCGATCAGCACATCGACACCGCGGGTGAGCTTGACGTCCTGGTTGTCGAACGAGACGCCGCCGATCACGAGCGCGACGTTGAGCTTTTGATTGGCGCCGTATTTGGCGAAGCTCTCCTCGACCTGCGCGGCGAGTTCGCGCGTCGGCTCGAGGATGAGGGTGCGCGGCATGCGCGCGCGGGCCCGTCCGTGCTCGAGCATGGTGAGCATGGGCAGCACGAAGGCGGCGGTCTTGCCGGTGCCGGTCTGGGCGATGCCGAGTACGTCACGCCGCTTGAGGACGTGGGGAATCGCCTGCTGCTGGATCGGGGTCGGGGTGGTGTAGCCTGCCGCCGCTACGGCGGAGATAACCTTCTCGGACAAGCCGAGCTGCGAAAATGACATGTATCCTCGAATCTGGGTCGTTCCGAAACCGAGCTTTCGCCGATCATGGAACGACGACGACCTGCGCGGGGAAGAGACGGTCGAATCCTGTCGATCCTCCGGCCGGCGCCCGGAACATAGTGGCGGAACGCGAAAAGTCAATGCTTGCAGCAATTTGTCGGCTTTGTGACAACGCTTAAGTCGAATAAATCGCTAATTTTTCCAACCCGAGCGCCAGAAAATAAGCCCATCCGACTGCCCGGTTTGCGACTAAATACTGCCGACTCGCCCGGCGCCCCGTGTGACGGTTGCCCCGGCCGGCGATATCCGCTTTTGTTGCGTGTCCCGGCCGTGCCGGAACCCCACCGCTCGTCGCACCTCAACCTCGTGGAAATCGGACTCATGGTCGTCAACACCAAGCGCGCGTTCTATGTCAAATACCTCGCGCACCAGAGCTATCTCGATACGATCGCCAAGCGGCCGGACATCCGGCTCGACCGGCTCGAGAACGACAGCGCGGCCGCTGCGGTCGAGCCGATTTTCGCCGCCGCCCATGCCTACCAGATCGGCTCCTCGCGCTATGAGATTGCGCCGCATTTTCACGCCACCGCCGATCTCCTCGTCCGCCTCCCGAACCTGCTGATCGTCTCGACCAACGGCGCCGGCTACGACACGGTCGACGTGAAGGCTTGCACCGCTGCCGGCGTGCTCGTGCTCAATCAGGCGGGCGGCAACCGCGAGGCAGTCGCCGAGCATGCCATCGGCATGATGCTCACCCCGGATTTCCGAATCCGACCGCGCCATTCGCCGCGGCGACGCCATCGACCGCAACAGCTTCGTCGGCGACGACGTGCACGGGCGCACCATCGGCATCGTCGGCCTCGGCCACGTGGGCAGCCGCGTCGCCGAACTCGCGCATGGCCTCTTCGCCATGCGCGTGCTTGCCTACGATCCGTATCTATCAGCCGACGAGATCACCAAGCGGGGTGCCGAGAAGGTGGCGCTTGCAGATCTACTGCGCCAAGCCGATTACGTATCGCTCAATTGTCCGCTCACCGAGGAGACGCACGGCATGATCGGCGCGCGCGAGTTCGCGCTGATGCAGCCGCACGCGTATTTCATCACTACCTGCCGCGGCCATATCCACAACGAGGACGCGCTGCTCGAGGCGTTGCGAGGCAAGCGGATCGCCGGCGCCGGGCTCGACGTGTGGAGCAAGGAGCCGCCGCCGCACGAGCATCCCCTGCTGCAGTTCGACAACGTGTTGGCAAGCCCGCACACCGCCGGGATCACTCACCAGGCGCGCGTCAACATGGGCCGCATCGCCGCCGAGCAGCTTATCGACGCGCTCGACGGCAAACCCGTCTCGCGTGTCGTCAATCCCGAGGTGTGGCCGTTGTACGCCAAGCGGTTCGAGCGCACATTGGGATTTGCCCCGCGGGCTAGAGCATGATCCCGAAAAGTGGAAACCGGTTTTCGGAAAAGATCATGCTCCAAGAAGAAGTTAGAGCGTGATGACGATTCGAAGAAAAGTCATCACGCTCTAAGTAAACGCACGAGGAAGCCATGCGCGCAGTGACTTTTCTGGGAAACCGCAAGCTCGAGCTGATGGAATTTTCTGACCCGGCGCCCGGCCCCGGCGAGGTCGTGCTCGACATCAAGGCGTCGGGCATGTGCGGCAGCGATCTAAAATTTTACCGCGCGTCCGGCGGCGCTTCGTCACTCGGGCTGGGCAAGGTGAGCGGACCGATCATCGCCGGGCACGAGCCATGCGGGGTCGTGGCGGCCGTCGGGGCAGGCGTGCCTGAGAATGTCGCGCGCGTGGGCGACCGCGTCATGGTGCATCACTATCACGGCTGCGGCACCTGCGAGCACTGCATCACCGGCTGGTCGCAGATGTGCATCGAGGGCAGCACGGTCTACGGCGCGACCGGCCATGGCGCGCACGCGCCGCACATGAAGGTGCCGGCGCACACCTTGGTGCCGCTGCCGGAATCCCTGAGCTTCGCGGCCGGCGCCGCGATTTCCTGCGGCACCGGCACCGCCTTCGGCGCCTTGCGCCGGATGAATCTCTCCGGCCGCGACACGGTTGCCATCGTGGGGCAGGGGCCAGTCGGTCTTTCGGCGACGCAGCTTGCCGCCGCCATGGGCGCGCGCGTCATCGCGCTCGACGTAAGCGAGGAGCGGCTTGCCCGCGCCAAGGAGTTCGGCGCCGACGTGCTGGTCAACCCGCGCAGCAACGATCCGGTCGGCGCCATCAAGGACGTGACGCACGGGCGCGGCGCTCATACGACGCTCGATACATCGGGTTCGCCCGAAGGCCGCATCACTGCGGTGCGCAGCGCGCGCGCCTGGGGCACTGTTTGTTTCGTCGGTGAGGGCGGCAACGTGACGATCGACGTGAGCCCGGACATGCTGCGCAAGCAGCTCACCATCGTCGGCTCGTGGACGTTCTCTAAGGTCGGGCAGGCCGAGTGCGCGCAGTTCATTGCCGACCGCAACATCGAGGTCGACGATCTCTTCACCCACCGCTGGAAGCTCGATCAGGCCGAGGAGGCCTATCGGTTGTTTGACCAGCAGACCAGCGGCAAGGGCGTGTTCCTGATGTAGCGCCGTGACGGCGGATGCGACCACGCTGACGAATACGGTGCTGCCGCGCCGGGTCGAGGATGTCGCGGCGCTCGAGGAATTGCTCGCGCGGCCGAGTGAGGGCCTCGTTGCCGATCTGGCGCGTCTCGACGGTGACATCCTGGTGCTGGGCGCCGGCGGCAAAATGGGGCCGACGCTGTCCTGGATGACGAAGCGCGCCGCGCCGGCCAAGCGCGTCGCCGCCGTCGCGCGGTTCAGCGAAATCGGTGTTCGTGACGCCTTGGAGCGGCGCGGGGTCGAGACCATCGCCTGCGACCTTCTCGACCGCGGTGCGGTCGAGCGGCTGCCGCAATTCGCAAACGTCGTTTTCATGGCGGGGCGCAAGTTCGGTGCCGCAGGCGACCTGCCGCTCACCTGGGCGATGAACGTGCAGGTGCCGGCGATCGTCGCCGAGGTGTTTCGCCGTTCGCGCATGGTCGCGTTCTCGACCGGCTGCGTTTATCCGTTCGTGCCGGTCGACGGCGGCGGCGCGCCCGAGGACATGGCGCCCGATCCGCCCGGCGAGTACGCCATGTCGTGCGTCGGGCGCGAACGGATGTTCGCGTATTTCTCGCAAGCGCGCGGCACGCCCGGGCGGCTGTTTCGGCTCAACTACGCGATCGATCTGCGCTACGGCGTGCTCCACGACATCGCCCGCAAAGTTCGCGACGGCGCGCCGGTCGACGTGACCATGGGCCACGTCAACGTCATCTGGCAGGGCGACGCCTGCGCGCAGGCGCTGCGTACACTCCTTCACTGCACGACGCCGACGACGCCGCTCAACGTGAGCGGACCGCAGACGCTTTCGGTGCGCGCGTTGGCGCACGGATTTGCCGCCCGCTTCGGCCGCGCCGCGAGCATCGTCGGCACGGAGGCGCCGACCGCGTGGCTGACCAATACGCAGCGCGCGCAACGTTTATTTGGACCGCCTGAAATATCGCTCGAAACCATGCTCGACTGGACCGCCGATTGGATCGCCCGCGACATGCCGAGCCTCGATAAGCCGACCAAATTCGAGGTGCGCGATGGGCGCTACTGAGGCGCTCGTCCAGGCGCCGCTGACGCAACGCGACGTGCCGTGCGCGCTCGCGCTCTCGGCAAAGGTCGGCTGGAATCAGACCGCCGATGATTGGCGCCTGTTCATCGCTCATGGCCGCACCATCGGATTGTTCGACGCAGATGAAGGATTGATCGCGACTGCGGGTGCGCTGCCCTACCACAACGGCTTCGGTTACATCTCCATGGTGATCGTGCAGCCGGCTTGGCGGCGTCGCGGCCTGGCGCGCCGTCTCATGAGCGAATGCATCGAAGCTTTGCGCGGTATGGCACGTGCCGCGTTGCTCGACGCGACGCCGGCCGGTGCGCTCGTCTATCGCGGCCTTGGATTTGTTGAACTCGCCACGACGGAGCGTTGGGAAGGCGAGGGCGGTGTTGCCCAGGCCGGCAGCGCAGCCGATCGGCTCATGTCCGACGACTTGCACAAACTGATCGAGGCAGACGCGTTGGCATTCGGCTCGCAACGACGTTTTCTGCTGGAGGATTTTCTCGCCCGGCCCGGCACGGTCGCCTGGGCGCATGGCGGCGGCTATGTGGTCATGCGGGAAGGCTATCGCGCCACGCAAATTGGCCCGCTCGTCGCGTCCTCGATCGAAGTGGCGCGCGTCCTGCTCGGGACCGCGATTGCCGCGGCGCGCGGCCGCGTCTTCCTCGATCTCTTCACGTCGTGGCCGGATCTCGCGGCGCTGCTCGAATCTTCTCGCTTCAAGCGCCAGCGCCCCTTCATCCGCATGGCGCTCGACCGCGCCACGCTGCCGGGCGATCCGCGGCGCCTGGCGATCGCGGCAGGTCCGGAGTTCGGGTGACCACTCAAATGTAGCCCGGATGGAGCGCAGCGAAATCCGGGGTCAAGACCCGCATTCCGCTTCGCTCCATGCGGGCTACACGTCCAGTATTTCCTCGCTCGCAAACTCCGCGTGTTCCTGGATGAACGCAAAGCGCGCCTCGGCCTTGGTGCCCATCAGGCGCTCGACCGAGTCAGCGGTGTCCTCGCGATCGTCGGCGAGCAGCACGACGCGCAACAGCGTGCGCGTCTTGCGGTCCATGGTGGTTTCTTTGAGCTGGTTCGCCATCATTTCGCCGAGGCCCTTGAAGCGGCTGATCTCGACCTTGGCGTTGTGGTGGAACTCCTTCTTGAGCAGTTCCTCCTTGTGCGCGTCGTTGCGCGCGTAGACGCTCTTGCCGCCGTGGGTGAGCTTGTAGAGCGGGGGCACCGCCAGATAGAGGTGGCCGCCGTCGATGAGCCGCGGCATCTGCCGGTAGAAGAAAGTGATCAGCAGCGACGCGATGTGGGCGCCGTCGACGTCCGCGTCGGTCATGATGATGACCCGGCCATAGCGCAGATCGTCGTCGCGATAGTGCGCGCCGGTGCCGCAACCGAGCGCCTGGACGAGGTCGGCGAGCTGCTGGTTCTGCGCGAGCTTGTCGCGCCCGGCCGAGGCGACGTTGAGGATTTTGCCGCGCAACGGGAGCACCGCCTGGCTTACGCGGTCGCGCGCGTGCTTGGCGCTGCCGCCGGCGGAGTCGCCTTCGACGATGAACAGCTCGGCGCCTTCCTGCGCCGTGTTGGTGCAGTCGGTGAGCTTGCCGGGCAGCTTGAGCTTGCGGCCGATCGCCTTGCGGGCGATTTCCTTTTCCTGGCGGCGGCGCACCCGTTCGTCGGCGCGTTCGACCACCCAGTCGAGCAATTTGTTGGCCTGGACAGGATTCCCGGCGAGCCAATGATCGAACGGATCGCGGATCGCCTGCTCGACGATGCGCGCCGCTTCCGCGGTCGCAAGGCGATCCTTGGTCTGGCCCTGGAACTCGGGCTCGCGGATGAATACCGAGAGCATGGCAGCGGCGCCGATCATTACGTCGTCGGTCGTGACCGGCGCGGCGCGTTTGCCTTGCCCCATGCGCTCCGCATGATCCTTGAGTGCCCGCGTGAGCGCCGTGCGCAGGCCGGTCTCGTGGGTGCCACCATCGGCGGTCGGGATCGTGTTGCAGTAGGACGACATGAAGCCGTCCGCGTCGGCGACCCAGGCGACCGCCCATTCGCACGAGCCGTGCCCCCCCTTCTTCTCCGAGCGGCCGGCGAAAATCTCGGGATGGACCAGGGTCGTCCCGTGGATCGAGGCATTCAAATAATCGGACAGGCCGCCGGGGAAGTGGAAGGTTTCCTCGACCGGCACGCCGTCGACGCCGGCGAGCAGCTCGGGCGCGCACGACCAGCGGATTTCGACGCCGCCGAACAAATACGCCTTGGATCGCGCCATTTTGAAAATGCGCGGCGGCTTGAAGCGCGCATGCGCGGCGCCGAAGATCTGCGGGTCGGGGCGGAAGCGCACCTTGGTGCCGCGCCGGTTGGGAGCGCGGCCGAGTGTTTTGAGCGGGCCCTTGGGCTTGCCGCGCTCGAACACCTGGGCGTAGAGCGTCTGGCCGCGCGCGACCTCGACCTCCAGCCGCTCCGATAGGGCATTGACCACCGACACGCCGACGCCGTGCAGGCCGCCCGAGGTCTCGTAAACTTCGGAGTCGAATTTCCCGCCCGCGTGGAGCGTGCACATGATCACTTCGAGGGCGGATTTCTTCGGGAATTTGGGGTGCGGATCGACCGGAATGCCGCGGCCGTTGTCGGTCACGGTGACGAAGCCGTCCGCCTCCATGGCGACCTCGATCCAGGTCGCATGCCCGGCGAGCGCCTCGTCCATGGCGTTGTCGATCACTTCGGCGAAAAGGTGATGCAGCGCCTTCTCGTCGGTGCCGCCGATGTACATGCCGGGCCGGCGCCGCACCGGTTCGAGGCCCTCGAGCACCTCGATGTGCTTGGCCGTGTAGCCGGACTCCGCAGTGCTCGCCGGCCGACGCACGTCGCGCCCCTTGCCCACCGGGCGGCGTGGCGCCGGCTCCGGCAAGTCGAACAGGTCGTTCGGCCGGGATCCGGATTTTGCAGGTTTATTCAGGGGCTTGGGCATCGATGCTGAACCGACAAATGAAACACGGGCGAATCAGCCCATCCGACTATGGCACGTTAGAGTCCGGAGATTGAGGCGGGGTTTCGCCCGCCGCGCTGGTTTTCCTCCGGCGGGCGGGTTACACCCGCCGCCCGTCTCAGAGCATGTCCCGTTCCTTCGGAATCGGGCCATGCTCTAGCAGTTATTGGTTGGCGCATGTTCTTGTCGGCGAACCGGTGCCCACTTCGCCGGAACATGCGCTTGGTCCGCCCATCCCCATGAATCTCGACGACTATTTCCAGGCGCTGGTCGAGTTCGTGCGCATTCACGAGGCATGGGCGGCGCCGATCGTGTTCGCACTGGCGTTCGGGGAATCGCTCGCCTTCATTTCGCTGCTCATTCCTGCGTGGGGGGCTCTCGTCGCCATCGGTGCGCTGATGGGCGTGAGCGGCATCGATTTCGTTCCGGTGTGGGTCGCGGGATCGCTCGGGGCGGCGTGCGGCGACTGGCTGTCCTACTGGTTCGGCGCGACCTTCAAGACGTCGGTCGCACGCATGTGGCCGCTGTCGCGCTATCCGGCCCTGATTCCGCGCGGCGAGGCCTTCGTCAATCGCTGGGGCGTCTATGCGGTGGTGATCGGGCGTTTCTTCGGGCCGCTGCGCGCGGCAGTGCCGCTCGTTGCGGGTATTTTCAAGATGGCTTATTGGCCTTTCCAGCTCGCCAATTTCGCCTCTGCATTCCTGTGGGCCGCGGTGCTGCTCAAACTGGGAGATTTCGGCGAGCAGGTTACGGCTTGGTTGTGGCATTATTTCTCGAAGCCCTAGACGAAGGCGCCTCGGATGCGGCATCGCGGCGGTTTTCCTTGACCGCAACGGTGTTCGCGCTTATATGCCGCGCCCATGACGAAGAATGCTTGCCCTCGAATCCGTCGCCGCCGCCCCATCCGGGCGGCCTTGGCGTTTGATCCGATGTGATCTTCGCCGCTGCCGCCGGAGACGCCTCCGCGGCACGTCCTCTCAAACATTCCGCGGCTCGGTGTCTTCGGTGGTCCTGAACCCCGGAGCACGGCCATGTACATCCCACCCGCCTTTCGCATCGACGAAGCCGCAAGCCTCGCCTTCGCCGCAACGCGCGGCTTCGGCTTGGTGAGCGCGTGCGCGGACGGGCGCATCACCGCCTCACCGCTGCCGTTCTATATCGACCAGGCGGAGGGCGGCCGTTGGCTCGCCTTTCACGTCGCGCGCGGCAATCGCCTCGCGGAAGTTGCCGCGAACGGTGGGCGCTGGCTCGTCACGGTGTGGGGCGCCGATGCCTACGTGTCGCCGCGTTGGTACAAAAGCGCGGACCAGGTCCCGACCTGGCTCTATGAATCGGTGCAGCTCGCGGGCCCGGTGCGCGTGATGAGCGATGCCGAGCAGCGCGATCATCTCGATCGGCTTACTGCCGCTCTCGAGGCGCACCAGGCGCCGGTGCCGCCATGGAGTGTCGATCTCGTGACGCCGGGACGGCGCGAGGCGCTGATGCGCGCGATCGTGGCGATCGAGATGACGGTCGAAAGCGTGGAGGGCTCGTTCAAGCTCAACCAGCACAAATCGGATGCCGACCACGTGGCTGTTGCCGCCGCGCTCGTGGGCCAGGACGACGCGGGCGCGCGCGCGATTGCCGCCCACATGATGGCGTTGCGCCCACACCTCGATTACGGACTAAACGAAACCAACGGCGCGGACGAGCAACCACTCGCCGCTGTGAAGTGAGGACGCCATGGCCAGCAAAGCAAAAATCGGCGTGCTCGGTGCGTCGGGTTACACCGGGGCGGAGACCGTGCGGCTGTTGCTCGCGCATCCGCGCGTGGAAATCGCGTTGCTCACCGCCGACCGCCGCGCCGGGCAGGAGATGCGCACGGTGTTTCCGCACTTTTCTCCGTATGCGCTGCCCAAACTCGTCTCGGTCGAGAGCGTCGACTGGGCGCGGGCCGGCCTCGACCTCGTGATCTGCGCGCTGCCGCACGCGACGACCCAGAGGGTGGTATCGGCCCTGCTCGCCGCCGCGCCGGCGACCAAGGTGGTCGACATTTCTGCCGACTTCCGCCTTTCGGATCTGGCTGCCTATGCACGCTGGTACGGCCACGACCACCACGCCCCGGAGCTGCAGAAGGAGGCGGTCTATGGGCTCGTCGAGGTCTATCGGCGCGAGATCAAGAAGGCGCGGATCGTCGCCAATCCGGGCTGCTACACGACCTGCGCACAGCTGCCGCTGCTGCCGCTGCTCAAAGCGAAGGCGATCGATCCGGACGAGATCGTGATCGACGCGAAGTCCGGCATGACCGGAGCAGGGCGCTCGCCCAAGGAAGAAATGTTGTTCTCGGAAGTCTCGGAAGGCTTCCATGCTTATGGGATCGGCCGGCACCGGCACATGGCCGAGCTCGATCAGGAATTTTCCCGCGCCGCCGGCCGCGAGGTCGTGGTCACTTTCACGCCCCACCTCGTGCCCATGAACCGTGGGATTCTCTCGACCATCTACGTGCGCGGGCGGCGAGAACGCACGCCGCAGGACCTGCATGCGATCATCGCCAAGGCCTACGACCGAGAGCCGTTCGTGCACGTGCTCCCCTTCGGCGAGACGCCGCAGACGCGCCACGTACGCGGCTCCAACATGACGTTCATCGGGGTCGCGGCCGACCGCGTGCCCGGCCGCACCATCGTGATCTCGGCGCTCGACAATCTGGTCAAGGGCGCCTCGGGTCAGGCGGTGCAGAACATGAACCTGATGCTCGGTTTTCCCGAGACCATGGGGCTCACGCAGGTGGCGCTGTTTCCATGAGGCCGTAGGATGGGTTGACGCCCGCGCAGGCGGGCGGAAACCCATCGCCTTCAGCAGAGCCGTGGCGCTGATCGTCGATGGGTTTCGCTCCGCTCAACCCATCCTACGCCAATCGGAATATCGCCAGGACCAGCACGACCAGCGCGAGCCATCCGACCGTCCAGCACAGGGTGCGCAGCACGGCGATGCCAAGCGCGTAAACGATGAAGTGCGCAAGGCGCGCCCAGAAATAGACCGCGCAAGCGGCCGCCGTGGTGCCGGTGGAAATTTGCAGCGCGTGCGCGACCAGCACGAGCGGCGCAAACAGCACCAGGTTCTCGACCGCGTTCGTGTGCGCCGCCATCATGCGCTGCGCCCACGCCGATTGCGGCTTATCGGACGGGCTCGGATTTCCCAGGGCGACGGGAAGGCCGCGAACGGTCGCGCGGTCGAGGATGTAGGGAATCCACATCAGCCCGGTCAGGATGATGGTCAGCATCAGCCAGAAGAATTCCTTCGGCATTGTCACTCCCCCTTGATTGCCGGCCTTGAAAAAAGACGACTGGCCGGTCAGCTCAGCGTCGTCACTTTCTTGCGTTCGATCAAGTCGAAATCGATCGCGGCGCCGAGGCCGGGGCCGGTCGGCGCATGCACCAGGCCCTTCGGGTCGACGCTGATGTCCTGCGCGAGGCCGTATTTCTGCGCGCCGTCGGGCAGCAGCACTTCGAAGAACTCGCAGTTCTTGATCGCCATGATCACGTGTAGATTGGCGACGTTGTTGAGCGAATTGCCGCCGTGGTGCACCTCGTATTTGAGGTGGAACGCCTCGGCGAGATGCGCGGTCTTGATCAAGGTGGTGATGCCGCCCTTGACCGCGACGTCGCCGCGCAAAAAGTCGGTGGCGCGGTTGATGATCCAGGGCGCGTAGCTGTCGAGCCCGGCCTGCGGGTATTCGGTCGCCATCAGCGGGATGTCGAGCTTCTCGCGCAGCTTGATGCAGTTGTAGATGTCCTGGTCGGCGAGCGGGTCCTCGTACCAGTAGAAGCCCAGGCCCTCGATCGCGCGGCCGACGCGCAGTGCCGTCTCGTAATCGTAGGACCATACCGAGTCGAGCATCAGCGTGTAGTCGTCTCCGGCGGCACGCCGCACCGCCTCGCAAATCTTGATATCCTCGCGCCAGTTCTGCGGCGGATGAATTTTATAAGCGCTCCAGCCGGCCGATTTGAAATATCCAACTTGGTCGACGTAGGCCGCCGCGCTGTCGTGTACCTGCGAACTGGCGTAGGCCGGCACGCTCAGGCGATACGAGCCGATGAGCTGATGGATCGGCATGTCGGCGGCCTTGCCGGCGATGTCCCACAGCGCGATGTCCATGGCGCCGATCGCGCGCACCGAGGCGGTGCGGCTGCGCTTCCACATGGCCTGGTACAGGCGCTCGCGCGCGAGCGGGTCCTGCCCGATGAGGATGGGCTTGAGATACTGGATGAGCCCGGGGCCATCGTGCGCGGCGGAATGATAGGCCGAGCCGAGAAAAGCATGGCCGTCGATGCCCTCGTCGGTCTTCACTGTGAGGAGCCCAAGTTGGCTTCCGCCGCCGAACCGGCCGGTGTGCGGGGCGTAGCGGGTCGCCGGGATGTCGTCCCAGGCGAAGAGGGTGAGGGTCACGTCGGTGATTTTCATGGGATCATCCGCATCTGAATTTGCGCTCTTGTGATACTTATCTCAGTGTGATAAGGTCGCCAAGTGTCCGAACGCGATTTTTCGCTTGAAGTGCTGCTTGACCTCGATGGCTACGGGTTCACGTTCGAGCCAAGCGGCTATTCGGTCAAGTTCAAAGTGAAGAAAGTGCCGGCGACACTGGCGCGGCCCCACGGAATAAGTTACTCGCTCACGCTCCACGCACCGGACGGGGTGCGGCTCGTCGGGTTCGACAATGCTCATCCCGTACGCGCTTCGCGCGGTCCCGGTGGCGCTCGGAAAGAACTGGATCATAGGCATCGGCTGGGTACGACGCGCCCCCTATCGTTATTCGAACGCCCCGCAGCTGCTCGAGGACTTCTGGCAAGAAGTCTACGCCGTGCTCGATGAACTCGGAGTAGAAAGATGAAAGTGTTGCGGATCGGGATTTCTTCCGCGGACGAGTTCAAGGCTCGAACTGTCGCTATCGTGCAGGGCCGGCGGAAGGTGAAGCCCGGAGAACCAAAACTCTGGTTCAGCTCGGCCCAGAGCATTGGCAAGCTGATCGATCAAAACTGGGCGCTGCTACAAGAGATCAGGCGGCGGCCACCGCAGAGCATGACGGAACTTGCCGCGCGAACCGGACGCAGCCTTTCAAACCTGTCGCGGACGCTGAAGTCGCTGGAACTCCGTGGATTGGTCTCGCTCGAAGGCGGTGAAGGTTTGAGCAAGCGTCCGATAGTCGCTTATGACCGGATCGAGGTGGTGACGCCGCCGTTCGCAGATGCGGCGTGATCCGACCGCCTCAATCCCGCACGCGGACGTAGCTTCCCGGGGCGTCCTCGAGCGGCGCGTATTTGCCGTTGCCCGGCTGTCGTGGCGGCACCTCGGCCGGGTCCTGCGCCTTCACCCATTCGAGCCAGTCGGGCCACCACGAGCCCGGGTGCTCCTGCGCCTTTTCCAGCCAGCCCTCGAGGTTGCCGACCGGCGGCCCGCCGGTCCAATAGCCGTACTTGGGCTTTGACGGCGGATTGACGACGCCGGCGATATGGCCCGAGCCGGCAAGCACGTAGCGCACCGGGCCGCCGAAGAATTTCGAGCCGAGGAAGACCGATTTCGCCGGCGCGATGTGATCCTCGCGCGTCGCCAGATTATAGGTCGGGATCGTGACCCGGCCGAGGTCCATGGTCTCGCCGGCGATCTTCATCTCGCCCTTGCTCAGCTTGTTGTCGAGATAGCAGTTGCGCAGATAGAACGAATGGTTCGCCGCCGGCATGCGGGTCGCATCCGAATTCCAGTACAACAGATCGAACGGGAACGGCGTTTTTCCTTTCAGATAATTGTTGATCACGTAGGGCCAGATCAGGTCGTTGGAGCGGAGCATGTTGAAGGCGGTCGCCATCTTCGAGCCCTCGAGATAGCCGCGTTCGGCCATGCGCCGCTCGAGCGCCTGCACCTGCTCCTCGTCGACGAACACCTTGAGGTCGCCCGCATAGGTGAAGTCGACCTGGGCGGCGAACATGGTCGCCGACATGACGCGTTCGTCGCCGTGCGCGGCCATGTAGGCGAGCGTGATCGAAAGCAGCGTGCCGCCCACGCAGTAACCGATGGCGTGCACCTTGTCTTCGCCGGTGACCTCGCCGATCACGTCCAGGGCCTGGAGCGGACCCTCGCGCATGTACTCCTCAAAATTCTTCCGCGCGAGGTGCTCGTCCGGGTTGACCCAGGAGATGACGAACACCGTGAGGCCCTGGTCGACGGCCCACTTGATGAAGGATTTTTCCGGCGTGAGGTCGAGGATGTAGAATTTGTTGATCCACGGCGGCACGATCAGCAGCGGGCGCTTGAGCACGCTTTCGGTCGCCGGCGCATATTGGATCAGCTGCATCAGGTCGTTCTGATAAATCACCTTGCCGGGCGTCATCGCGAGGTTGCGTCCGACCGCGAACATCGAAGCGTCCGATTGACGGATCTTGAGTTCCCCGTGGCCGGCTTCGATGTCCTCGGCGAGCATATGCATGCCGCGCGCCAGGTTCTCGGCGTTCGACGAGATGGTCTCGCGCAGGAGTTCCGGATTGGTCAGCACGAAGTTCGACGGCGAGATCGCGTTGACGATCTGGCGCATGTAGAACTCGGCCTTGTGGCGCGTGTGCGGGTCGAGCCCCTCGGCGTCCTTGACCAGATGATTGGCCCATTGCGCCGTGAGCAGATAGGCCTGTTTGAGGAAATCGAAGAACTGGTTCGACGACCACTCGGGATCGGCAAAACGTCGGTCGCGCGGATCGGCCTTGGCGGCGGGCTCGGCCGCTTCGCCGGCCATGCGTTTGACCGCCGAGGCCCACAGGTCGAGATAGGCGCTCCCCAGGCTCGTCTGCAGCCCCAGCGCCCGCTGGGGATCGACGAGCCAATATTCCGCGACGCGCGCGAGCGTCTTGACTGCGTCGCTCACGTCCTCGGCGGCGTCCGTTTTGAGCGCGCCGTCTTCGCGCGGCTTGAGATAGGCGGCGAGCGCCTTGCCGCCTTCTTCGACCATGCGGGCGACGTTGCGCGAGAATTGTTCGATGTCGACCGTGCTGAGCGGAGCGCCGTCCGTGCGCGGCTTATCGGCCGCGGCGGGTTTGCCCGGCCCTTTTTTGGCTTCCTTCGCGGCCTTCTCGACGCGGGTCACCGGCACAATATCGCGCGGCGCCATGTCGGCCGTTTCGGCCGGCGCGGCTTTCCTCGCTCGTTTCCGCCCTTTGCCGGGCCCGCCTTGTTCGGTCAGCCGGCTGTTTTGGTTCATGGTTTCGACATATTAGCCCCGTAGGCCGGGCCAAGCCATTCCGTCGAACCTTTGTTGCATTTGGTATAGCGTACCTATCATGTCCAGGCTGCGACCTTTGCGGAAGATTAATTTGGCGCCGATGCTCGCGCTCGGTCTTGCCGCGGGTTTGCTTGCCGCCTGCTCGTCCACCCAGATCACCGACATGGTCCCGACTGCCGCGGGTGGCTTGCCCGACAACGCGCCGACGCGCCCGGCCAGCGCGCCGGAATATCCGGCGGTGAACGCCATGCCGCAGCGCCGCGAAGCGCTGCCGCTCACGGACGACGAGATCAAGCGCACCCAGGCGGAAATGACGACGCTGCGCCAGCAGCAGGAGCAGCGGGCCGCCGAGGCTGGAACGGAACCGGCCGCGGCCCCGGCCCCGGCAAAAAAAGCCGCGGCGGCCAAACCGGCCAAGAAATCGAAGGACGCCAAGCCGGCGGCAGAATTGACGGCCAAGGACGCGGCCAAGTAAGCCGGTGCCGGCTGCGGGACTGCCCGGCCGATTGCGCACTGCACAATTCACCCGGCGCGTTCCGACCATGATAGAAGAGCGCCCCGGCCCGCCGAACGGCCGAGGAGCCATAAGGCCATGGAAGAGTTTCACCGCATCCGCCGTCTGCCGCCCTATGTGTTCGAGCAGGTCAACCGCGCCAAGGCGGCGGCACGCAATGCGGGCGCCGACATCATCGACCTCGGCATGGGCAATCCCGACCTGCCGGCCCCCGCCCACGTGGTCGAGAAGCTCAAGGAAGTCGTGGGCAAACCCCGCACCGACCGCTACTCCGCTTCGCGCGGCATCCCGGGGCTGCGCCGCGCGCAGGCCGCCTATTACGCGCGCCGCTTCGGCGTGAAACTCAATCCCGACAGCCAGGTCGTCGCGACGCTGGGCTCGAAGGAAGGCTTCGCCAACGTGGCGCAGGCGATCATCGCGCCCGGCGACGTGGTCCTGGTGCCGAATCCCAGCTATCCAATCCACGCGTTCGGATTCCTGATGGCGGGCGGCGTGATCCGCTCGGTGCCGTCGGAGCCGACGCCCGAAATTTTTGCCGCGCTCGAGCGCGCCATCATCCATTCGATCCCCAAGCCGATCGCGCTCGTTGTCTGCTATCCGGCCAATCCGACCGCCTACGTGGCGACCCTCGACTTCTATCGTGACCTCGTCGCCTTCGCGAAGAAGCACGGCATCTTCCTGCTCTCGGACCTCGCCTATGCGGAGGTCTATTTCGACGGCGATCCGCCGCCCTCGGTGCTGCAGGTGCCGGGCGCCATCGACGTGGCCGTCGAGTTCACCTCGATGTCGAAGACTTATTCCATGCCCGGTTGGCGCATCGGGTTTGCGGTCGGCAACGAGCGCATCATCGGGGCGCTGGCACGGGTCAAGTCCTATCTCGATTACGGCGCGTTCACGCCGGTGCAGGTGGCGGCGACCGCGGCGCTCAACGGCCCCGACGACTGCATCGAGGAAATGCGCGCGACCTATCGCAAGCGACGCGACGCGCTCGTCGAATCTTTCGGCCGTGCCGGCTGGACCATTCCGCCGCCGCGCGCCTCGATGTTCGCCTGGGCGCCGATCCCGGAGCCGTTCCAGCCGCTCGGCAGTCTCGAGTTTTCCACCATCCTGGTGGAGAAGGCGGAGGTCGCGGTGTCGCCGGGCGTCGCTTTCGGCGAGCACGGCGAGGGCTACGTGCGTATCGCGCTGGTCGAGAACGACCAGCGCATTCGTCAGGCGGCGCGCAACATCCGCCGTTTCCTTGAAACCGGTGCGCAAAAGTTGCACAACGTCGTTCCCCTCGCGACCCGGCGCTGACGTTCGCCGACCCCGGAACATTGCATGGGCGCGCCGCTCAAAGTCGGTTTGGCCGGCCTCGGCACGGTCGGGGCGACCGTGGTGCGGCTGATCGCGCGCCAGCGCGAGGCGCTCGCGGCGCGCTGCGGCCGACCGATCGAAGTGGTCGCGGTCACCGCGCGCTCGCGCAGCAAGGAGCGGGGCCTCGCGCTCGACGGCCTGCGCTGGGTCGACGACCCGGTGCGGCTTGCCAAAGACCCGGGCATCGACGTGTTCGTCGAGTTGATGGGCGGGGAGGGGGATCCCGCAAAAAGCGCGGTCGAGGCGGCACTCGCCGCCGGCAAATCGGTGGTCACCGCCAACAAGGCGTTGCTCGCGCGCCACGGCGTCGCGCTCGCGGCGCTCGCCGAGCGCCATCACGTCGCGCTCAATTTCGAGGCGGCGGTGGGTGGCGCCATTCCGATCGTGAAAACTCTGCGCGAGGGACTTGCCGGCAACGCGCTCGCGCGCGTCTACGGCATCCTCAACGGCACCTGCAACTACATCCTCACGCGCATGGAGCAGGATGAGCTGACATTTGCCGAATGCCTCAAGGACGCGCAGCGGCTCGGCTATGCGGAAGCCGATCCGACCTTCGATGTCGAAGGGCACGACACCGCGCAGAAGCTTGCGATCCTCGCGAGCCTCTCGTTCGGCATCAAGGTCGATCCGGAAGCGGTTTACGTGGAAGGCATCTCCACCATCACGCCCGAGGATCTCGAGGCCGCCGACGAACTCGGCTATCGCATCAAGCTCCTCGGGGTCGCGGTCGCGACGGAGGCGGGGATCGAGCAGCGCGTGCATCCGACCATGGTGCCGAAACATTCGGCGATCGCGCAGGTGATGGGCGTCACCAACGCGGTGACGATCGACCCCGATCCGATCAACGAGATCACGCTGGTCGGCCCCGGCGCCGGCGGCGAGGCCACGGCCTCGGCGGTCGTGTCCGATATCGGCGACATCGCGCGCGGCGTGCGCACCGCGCCGTTCGGACGGCCGACGGCAAATCTTGCGAACAGTCCAAAGGCGCCGATGCAGCGCCACGAAGGCGGCTATTACATCCGCATGCTGGCGGTCGATAAGCCCGGCACCGCAGCGACCATCGCGACGCGCCTCGCCGAGCAGCAGATTTCGCTCGAGTCGATCGTGCAGCGTCACCCCGGCGGTCGTCCGCACGGAGGCGACGACCCCGCCGACGCGCCGCCGGTCCCGGTCATCCTCGTCACCTATGCGACCACCGAGGACGCGGTGCGCCGGGCGCTCGACAAGGTGGTGGGCGACGGCGTCATCGTCGGCAAGCCGCAACTCATCCGCATCGAAAAGACGTGACAAATAGACCGCCGGGCGAACGGCGGGCTTTGGAGGAACGTTTATGTCGACGATCGATATCCCGTCGCATCAGTTGCTCGAGCGCATTCTCTCGCTCGAAATCGTGCGCGTGACCGAGCGTGCGGCAGTGGCGGCTGCGCGGCTGCGCGGGCTCGGCAACGAGAAGGCGGCGGATCAGGCGGCGGTCGACGCCATGCGGCGCGAACTCAACAATCTGCCGATCCGCGGCACCATCGTGATCGGGGAGGGCGAGCGCGACGAGGCGCCGATGCTGTTCATAGGCGAAAAGGTCGGGCGCGACACCGGCCCGGCGATGGACATCGCGGTCGACCCGCTCGAAGGCACGACCTTGTGCGCGAAGAACATGCCGGGCGCGATCGCGACCGTTGCGCTCGCCGATGGCGGCACGTTGCTCAACGCCCCCGACGTCTACATGGAAAAAATCGCCATCGGGCCGGGTTATCCGAAGGGCGTGGTCGATCTCGACGCGTCCGCCGAGGAGAACATCGCCAATCTCGCCAAGGCGAAAGGCGTCAAGCCCACCGGCGTCACGGCGCTGATCCTCGACCGCCCGCGCCACGCCGACCTGATCGCCGCCGTGCGCAAGACCGGCGCGGCCGTGACGCTGATCACCGACGGCGACGTTGCCGGCGTCATCCACACCGCCGATCCCGAAGACACCGGCATCGACATCTACATGGGCATCGGCGGCGCGCCCGAAGGCGTGCTGGCGGCGGCGGCGCTGCGCTGCATCGGCGGGCAGATGCAGGGACGCCTCGTGCTCGATACGGAAGAGAAGCGCCAGCGCGCGACCCACATGGGCATCAAGGACCTGCGCAAGAAATACACCATGGAAGAAATGGTGAGCGGCGATTGTCTGTTCGCCGCGACGGGCGTCACCACCGGCTCGATGCTGAGCGGGGTGAAATTCCATCCGCATGTGATCGAGACCGAGACCGTGGTGATGCGCTCCGCCACCGGCACCGTGCGATGGATCCGCGCCGAGCACCGCGAACACGGGAAGTTTTATCTCGGCTGAGCAGGTCCCCCAGCCGCTTAGCTCGCCGTGAAATGTCACGGCGGTGACTCGCGCGGGACATAATATCGACAGGGGGACGCGCGATGATCCCAGCCGTAGGGGACGTTCTACGGGGGTCACCAGAATGGGGACATGGTTTGGCTTGGTCGCGCTGCGGCCGGTTGAGATGGCGATGCTGTTCTCGAGCCTCACGCTCGTCGCGCTGCTCGCCTTGGGCCTGCTGATCTGAACCAACGAAAGTGCCGAACGCGACCCGCCGGCCCGGCCGGCGGGTTTTTCTATTTTGTTTTGGCCGAAATCTCCTCGCTCGTCATTCCCCGGCGCCGCGCAGCGGCGACCGGGGAATCCAGTAACCACCGCCCTGGAGTACTGGATTCCCGATAGCCTCGCTGCGCTCGGCTTCGGGAATGACGAACTGAGGAGTTGCGCACAGGCGGCCGTGCACCCAGGGCGGAATCCGGGCATGATTCGCGCACAGGCGAATCATGCCAGCGACCGCCCTATCTCTCGCGCCGGATCGTGCCGGACCGCGCGCCTTCCTCGGCGTCGAGCGCTCGGTCTGCGGCCGGGCGTGGCGCGACCGGCTCGACGAGCGCGCGGCCACGCGCGCGCTCGCGATCGTGCAGCGGCATGGGATCCCGGAGCTTTTGGCGCGCATCCTCGCCGGGCGCGGGGTCGAAATCGACGCCGTCGAGGCATTCCTCGATCCGAGCATCAGGCGGCTGATGCCGGACCCACACGTGGTCACCGGCATGGAGACGGCGGCTGCGCGCATCGCGGAGGCGGTCATCCGCAGCGAGCGGATCGCGGTGTTCGGCGATTACGACGTGGACGGCGCCACTTCGGTTGCGGTGCTGACTCGCTTCCTGCGGCACGCCGGGGTCGATCCCCAATTCTACATCCCCGACCGGCTGTTCGAGGGCTACGGGCCGAATGTCGAGGCGGTCCGCACGCTCGCGCAAAAAGGCGCGCGGCTCCTCATTACGGTCGACTGCGGCACCACCAGCCCCGACGCGCTCGCCGAAGCGCAGCGGCTCGGGCTCGAGGCGATCGTCATCGACCACCATCAGGCGGATGCGCAGCTGCCGCCGGCGCTCGCGGTCGTCAACCCGAACCGGCTCGATGACCTCTCGGGCCTCGGCTATCTCGCCGCCGCCGGTCTCGTGTTCCTGGTGCTGGTCGCGACCAACCGGGAACTGCGCGTGCGCGGCTTCTGGGCTCCGGCGCGACCCGAGCCCGACCTGCTCGGCCTGCTCGACCTGGTCGCCCTCGGCACCGTCGCCGACGTATCGCGGCTGGAAGGGCTCAACCGCGCTTTCGTCGCCAAGGGCCTCATCGCCATGCGGCGGCGCGAACGCATCGGGCTCACCGCGCTCATGGACGTGGCCCGCCTCGCCGGCCCGCCCGAGCCGTGGCACCTCGGCTTTCTGCTCGGGCCGCGCATCAACGCCGGCGGCCGCATCGGCCGCGCCGATCTCGGTGCGCAGCTGCTGCTGACCGAAGACCCCGCGGAGGCGGCGGCGCTCGCCGCGGAACTCGACCGCCTCAATCGCGAGCGCCAAGCGATCGAGCAGGCGACCCTTGCGGCGGCCGAAGCGGAGGCATCAGCCGCGCTCGGCGCCGAGGAGCGCGGCGCCGTCGTCGTCACCGCCGCGACCGGCTGGCATCCCGGCGTCGTCGGGCTGGTGGCGGCGCGGCTCAAGGAGCGCTTCGAGCGACCGGCCTTCGCCATTGCGCTCGAGCCCGGCGGCACCGGCACCGGCTCGGGCCGTTCGATCCAGGGCGTCGACCTCGGGCGCGCCGTGCGCCGCGCGGTCGCCGACGGGTTGCTGATCAAGGGCGGCGGCCACGCCATGGCGGCGGGCGTCACCTTGCGCCACGATCGGCTCGCGCCGTTCCGCGCTTTCCTCGAGGCCGAACTCGCCGCCGCGGTCGAAGCGGCGCGCCGCGACCGCGCGTTGCTCATCGACGGCGCCGTGACGGCGGGCGCGGCCGGCCCCGCGTTCCACGCCATGATCGCGCGCGCGGGCCCGTATGGTCCGGGCAATCCGGAGCCGGTGTTCGCGCTGCCATCGCATGCGATCGCGTACGCCGAGGAGGTCGGCCAGGCGCACGTCCGCGTGCGGCTCAAGTCCGGCGACGGCAGCGCGCTGTCGGCGATCGCCTTCCGCGCCGCCGGCCAGCCGCTCGGCCACGCCTTGCTCAAGAACCGCGGGCGCGCCGTTCACGCCGCCGGCACGCTCGTCATCGACCGCTGGCAAGGCGAGGAGCGCGTGCAGCTGCGCTTGCTGGACCTCGCCGTCGACGATCCCGTCGCGCGGGTGTGAGTTGTAGGATGGGTTGACACCCGCGTAGGCGGGTAGAAACCCATCGATGGTGAAATTTGTTGAGTGAGTCCCCGCGCGTGCCGCAGCGTATATTTTACGGTTGGTATGTGGTCGGCGCGATCGGAGTCGTGCTCACGACCACGTCGGGCCTTGTTTTTTATAATTTACCGGTGCTGCTCGACGCCTTCGTGCGCGAACGCGCCTTTCCGGTGGCGCTCGCGAGCGGCGCAACCGCGTGCTACTTCGTCGGCTCGGGCGTCGGCGGGGTCATCGCCGGCTGGCTCACCGACCGCATCGATTCACGCATTGTCGTGATCGTCAGCGCCGCCTTGAGCGCGCTGTTGCTGGCCGGTCTCGGCCTCATCTACGCGCCGGTCCAGCTTTATCTGTTCCATCTTCTCCTCGGCCTCTGCTACGGCTGCGGCGGCATCATTCCCAACATCACGACGCTGGCGCGTTGGTTCGAAGCGCGGCGGTCGCTGGCGATCTCCATTGCATCGACCGGCCTGTCGCTCGGCGGCATCGTGCTTACGCCCGCGTCTGCCTTTCTCATCGAGCACCACGGCATCGCCGGGGCCGCGCCGTGGCTCGCCTTGACCTTGCTGCTCGGCATGGTGCTGCCGACGGCGTTCGTCGTGCGCCCGTCGCCGCAAGCGATGGGGCTCGTGCCGGACGGCATCGCGCCGGCTCCGGGCGCCGCCCCGGTCGTCGGCCCGCCGCGTGCGACCTTCGCCGAAGCGCGTCGCAGCCGTTTCTTTGCCGGCGTCGCCGCCTCTTATTTCTTCGTCATGGGCGCGCAGGTCGGCGCCATCGCCCACATCTATCGCCTCGCGAAGAGCGGCGGCGGCGCCGATATCGCTCCACTGACCGTTGCCCTGCTGGCGGCGGCCAGCGTGTGCGGGCGCCTCGCCGGTGGGTGGATCCTGCTCAAGGTGCCGGCGCGCAGGTTCACGCTCGTGTTGTTCTTTCAGCAGGCGGCTGCTGCCGCGGTGCTGGCGATCGCGGCGGATAAGGGCATGCTCCTCTTCGGCGTCGTCCTGTTCGGGCTCGCCATGGGCAACATCCTGATGATGCAGCCCTTGCTGCTCGCCGAAGCCTTCGGCACGCAGAGCTTCGGCCGCATCTATGCGGTGAGCAATCTCATCAGCGTGCCGGGCGTGGCTGGCGGCCCGGCACTGCTCGGCATCGCCTTTGCGGCGACCGGCGGTTACGCGGTGCCATATCTCGGCGCGGCGGCGGCGTCGCTGCTCGGCATCGCAATTCTGTGGTTCGCGGGGCCGGCGCGGAGATCCGAGCAGCAAACAAAAACGTCATCCTGAGGAGCGCGGCGCGTCTTCGCGCCGTGCGTCTCGAAGGATGGAAGTGGGCTCCCTGCTTGTGGCCATCCTTCGAGACGGGCGCGCGCACAAATGCGCGCGCCTTCCTCAGGATGACGGCGGTGTTTGCTTGTCACTTCAGCAAATCGAGATTGATCGCCATTCCCATGGCGAGATAGCCGGCGCGGTTGGGATGGAGCTTGTCGCCCGGGCCGCCGGTAGTGCTCTCGGGAATGAATTCGGCCTTGAGCCCGCCGGTCTGCGGATCGAGCGTCGCCTTGTCGAAATCGGCGACGCCGTCGAACAGGCCCGAGGTGCGGATGAATTCGTTGATCGCTTTGCGCTTTTCGTCCTGCTCCGGAAAGCCGTGCGCGGCGTTCGAACTGCCGAGCGCCGAGGTCAGCGTGGCGCCGATCACGCGCACGCCGGGCGCGCGCGCCCGCAGGCGTCCCACGATTTCCTTCATCCCAGCCTCCACCGCTTCGACGCTGGCGTTGCCGTTTTTGCTGAAATCGTTGATGCCTTCGAGCCAGATCACCGCCGAGAGCCCGGAGAGGCTGAGCACGTCGCGCTCGAGCCGCGCGCCGGCCGCCGGCCCGCCGGCGAACGGTTTCTGCGGAGAATATTCCACCGGGCCGACCACCTGATTGCCGCCGATGCCGGCGTTGACGACGGAGACCTTGCGGCCCGCCGCATGCAGCCGGCGCGACAGCACGTTGGGCCAGCGGTCCTCACCGTTGATGGTCGACGCGGTGCCGTCGGTGATCGAGTCGCCGAAGGCGACGATCAATTGCGTGTCGGCCGGCGCCATCATGTCGACCGCATCGAGGAAGTACCAGGACGCGGTGCTGAACGGGAACGCGGCTTCGTCATCGCTGGTGATCGCGCCGGCTCCCGGCGCGCTTACGTAAGACGTGGTGAGCGCCTTCGCGTGCCAGGTCATCGGCCCGCTTTCGCCGGCGACGTGGAAGGTGATCGCGAGCCGCCGCCCGGCAAGCACCGTGCCATCGTTCGCGAACGGCAACGCGACCGCGTCGCTCCAGACGGATTCGCCCGGCGCGACCGTAACCGACGGCTTCCCGGCGAAGCTCACCGGCCGGTTTGATCCGGCGACGACGCGCGCGCTCGCAAGCTGCAGGCCGGCGCGCACACCGTCGAACGTAACCGCGCGCGTGCCGAGCGCATTCGAGAGACGCAACCGAATCTCCCGTCCCCAAATGTCGGGTGTGACGATCAGGCGAAAGGTCTGGTCGCGCGCGCCGGTCTCGGGCGAGGAGAAGGCGAAGCGCAGGTCGGGCTGCGCCGACGGATTGCCGACCGGGTAGGGGCCTTGCACCGAAGCGGCCCAGGCGGTGACCCATTTCTCTTGCGCATGCGCCATCGGTGCGGCGAGGACCAGCGCGAGCACAAAGACGAACGCGAGTGCGAGACTGAGACGGCGCATAGACCACCTATTGCTCGTGGAACCCGTGTTGTCCGACGAGTGGATTGACCACCCTTACGCCGGCGAAGCGGCTGAAGTCCCGGTCGGCCGACCAAAGTTCGCGCACGCCGTGCTGGCGGCAGAGCGCCATGATGCGTGCATCATGGACGCGCGGACCCGTTATGGCGCTCTCAACAAGAATGGTGCGCAATGTAATCCAATGAGTCGGCGACTCGGTCAGCAAGGCCAAAGAGGGAGATTCGAGCCAGATCTCGATTTGATCAAGCGCTCCCTCAAGCGGTGTGGGCGGCCTCAGGACGCGAGGGTTGGTCACTACATTTAGGAACTCATGCAGGCAGGGCCACGGAATAGCCCAAGCCGCCGTCCCATTTGCAAGCTCGGTGAGGCGTTCGAACGCCGTCTGATTAAATGGCAACTCAAAGCGATGGGCGTAAACAAGAATATTTGTATCGACTGCGATCACCTGCCGCGCCCTTTATTGGACTTGTCGCGCAACTGCTCCAAGGACGACCCGCCGCGACCCTCATAGGACATCTCGATTATTTGGTCCCAAGACAAATCGCGTACGTCGGGGTGGAGCCCGTCCCCGGAGAAACGCCCGTCGCGCATGCGAAAGGGCGGCCGCTTCGTTTCGGCGATGACTCGATGCAGCCCGCGCTCCACCAAGGCCCGCAGGGTTATCCCCTCTTGAGCAGCCACTTTGCGCGCTTCGCGCAGCAGCGCGTCGGAAATCTCGATCGTCGTCTTCATGGCACCCCTCCATATGGGTGCAGCGATATGGGCACCCATATACGCCGGAAACCGAAGGTTCGCAAGCGATCCGGAGGGCAAGCGCCGGCACGGAATTCCCGCGTTTGAACCGCGGGACGGGCTTAGATATTGTGGCGCGGACCGCAAAGGAGAAAGTAATGCGTCCGCTAAGCCGCCGTGCGGCGCTGGCGTTGGGGCTGGGAACGGCGGCCGCATGGGCGGGCGCGTCCCGCGCACGCGCGACGCCGAGCGAAGCCGACGAAGCCATCGCGAAGTTCACCGGCGGCAAGCAGCCGGAGCCGGGCCGCATCGCGATCGACCTGCCGGAGATCGCCGAGAACGGCACGGCGGTGCCGCTGACCGTGACGGTCGAGAGCCCGATGACGACCGCCGACCGCATCACTGACGTGCTGGTGGTCGCGGACGGCAATCCCAATCCGCGCGTCGCCACGTTCCGTTTCACGCCCATGTCGGGCCGCGCCGAAGTCGCGACGCGCATCCGCCTCAACGCCACGGAAAACGTGATCGTGGTCGCGCGCACCGGCGACGGCCGTTTCCTCACCGCCCGCAAGGAGGTGAAGGTGACGATCGGAGGCTGTGGTGGCTGAGAAACCGCGGATCAAAGTGGCGAAAGAGGCGAAGAAGGGCGAGGTCATCGAGATCAAGACCTTGCTCGCGCATCCGATGGAATCCGGCCTGCGCAAGGACGACGCCGGCGCGCTCGTCCCGCGCAAGATCATCAATCGCTTCACCTGCGAGTTCAACGGTACGCTCGCGTTCTCCTGCGAGCTCGAGCCCGCGATCGCCGCCAATCCGTATTTTCAGTTCACCGTGCGGGTCGAAGAAAGCGGCACGTTCCGCTTCACCTGGATCGACGACGACGGCACCGCGATCACGGCGGACGAAAGCATCACGGTCAGCTAATGCGCGCGGCTGCCCTCGCGGCGACGCTCGTCGCGGTTATCGCGGCCGGCCTCGGCGTATGTCCGTCGCGCATCTGGGCGCAGAGCGCGGCACCGGTGCCGCTGGCTACCGACGGCGATGCCTCGGCGCGGCCATGGCATCGTTATCACGAGTGGCCGCAACGGGATTCGGTGAAATTCAACACGCTCGCCACGTTGGCCTCGCCGCCCCCGCCAACCGCGCCGCGCAAGCTCGCCGGGCCGATCGCCGGCGATCCCGCCCTCGGCGCGAAGCTCGCGGCCGACCGCACCCGCGGCGGCTCGTGCCTCGCGTGTCACGTGATGGGGCCGGCGGGCGGCGCCGATCTTCCCGGCAACGTGGGCCCAGATCTCTCCGAAATCGGCAATGCGCGCCTCGACGACGAGACGCTGTTCAATTTCATCCATGACGCGCGCGTCTACAATCCCGACACGTTGATGCCGCCGTGGGGCACGCACGCCATTTTCAACGATGAGGAAATCGGTCACCTCGTCGCGTTCCTCAAGACGCTGAAGGCGCCGGCGCAGTTCAAGAGCGAACTCGACGATCCCGCCAAGCGCCCGCCGCCGGTCGAAAAGCGCGACAACCTCGACTCCATGCTCAATCCCGCCATGTGGGCGGTGGACGACAAGGCGCCGGCGCTGTGGACCGAGGCCGGCCCCAACGGCGCCGCCTGCGCCAGTTGCCATCGGGACGTGCCGCAGGCGTTCAAGACTTGGGCGGCGACCATGCCGCGCTGGGAACCGCGGCTCGGTAAAGTGCTGGGGATAGAAGAATTCGTGACACGTCACGCCCGCGCGACGACCGGTCACGCGTGGCCGATCGAAAGCGCGGAGAATGGGGCGCTTGCGGTCTACCTGCGCTTTCTCGCCAACGGCAGCACGATCGTCGTCGACAATGAAAGCGCGCCCGCCAAGGCGGCCTACGAACGGGGCGAAGCGCTCGCGCAGCGCAAGGTCGGACAGCTCAACTTCGCTTGCGTCGATTGCCACGGCGCGGGGCGCGGCGCCGGTAAATGGATCCGCGGCCAGTGGCTCGGGCAGATACGCGGCGCGCTGGATCATTACCCCACTTGGCGCACCAGCCTGCAGGCGACCTGGGACGTGCGCAAACGCTTCCAGTGGTGCCAAGTCGCGGTGTGGGCGAACGAACTGCCGCCCGACGCCAAGGAATACGGTGACCTCGAGCTCTACCTCGCGGCGCAGAGCAACGGCCTCAAGCTCAACGTACCGGGGATCAGGCATTGACGTGGTCAGTAACCAGTAATCAGTGACCAGTGACCGATCAGTAATCAGTGATCAGTAGCCAGTGATCAGAAAAAGGAGAAATATTATGCATAGTGTCGTGCAGAGTTCGAATCTGATCACTGAAAACTGATCACTGGTCACTGAATCATGGGCAAACTCGAATTATCCGTTGCGGTCGGCGACTACGACCGCGTGCGGCCGCTGATCGACGGCACAGTGGCGATCGACGGCGTCGATCCGACCTTCATGACGCTGGTGCCGGAGGAAATCTTCTTTCGCGCGTTCCGCCACGCCGAGTTCGACATTTGCGAATTGTCGCTGTCGAGCTTCACGGTGAAGACTGCGCAAGGCGACAATCCATACGTGGGCGTGCCGGCGTTCGTTTCGCGCGCGTTCCGCCATACCTCGATCTACGTGCGCACCGACCGCGTGCGTACACCCGCGGACCTCAAGGGCCGCAAGGTCGGGCTGCCGGAATATCAGCTCACCGCCAACGTGTGGGCGCGCGCCATTCTCGAGGACGACCACGGCGTCAAGCCTTCCGACGTGACCTGGGTGCGGGGCGGCATCGAAACACCCGGCCGGCCGGAGAAGATCGGCCTCGAGCTGCCGAAGGAAATAAAAATCGAGAGCGCGCCCGAGGGCGCCACCATTTCGCAGCTCATCGCCCGCGGCGACATCGACGGCTTCATGGCGCCGCGGCCGCCCGCGATCGAAGGCGGGCATCCGCACGTCGGCTGGCTGTTTCCCGACCCGATCGCGGCGGCGAAGGATTATTATCAGCGCACCCGCATCTTCCCGATCATGCACGTCGTCGGCGTGCGCCGCTCGATCGCCGAGCGTCACCCCTGGCTGCCGGCCGCCGTGCTCAAGGCGTTCACCCAAGCGAAAGCGGTCGCGCTCGCGAAGCTGAGCGACACCTCGGCCACCAAGGTGACGCTGCCGTTCGTCGAGGAGCAGCTCAAGGCCGCGCGCGCGCTCATGGGCGAGGATTTCTGGTCCTACGGGGTCGAGCCCAACCGGCATACGCTGGAGACGTTCCTGCGCCACCACCACGGCCAGGGTCTCTCGCCGCGCCGGCTCGCGGTCGAGGAATTGTTTCATTCCTCGACCCTCGAAGCGCACAAGGTGTGACGGGCCGCCGGCAAGATCGCCGGGCAATACCAACGGCTTCTGATCCAGTATCGCGTTTCTCATTTCCGACGGCCGGCCTCCCGAGCGGGGCCGGCCGTTTTCGCTCGTTGCGGAGCGCCCGGTATGCGAGGGTCGTCCCGCGGGACTGCCCCTTCAGGCGGCAATGAATCCGTGCTACCAGTTGCCTGCATCATGAAACATTGCGACAGGTCATCGGCGGCACCGTGGACTCCATTCGACGCACTATTCTGGGAACCGCCGCGGCGGCTGCGGCTGCAGCGGCGGTGCCGCGCGTGTTTGCACAAGGGAATCGGGGAGGAGGGGCCGTCATGCCCAGTTACGAAAAAGGCGCGGTTCGCATTCGCTTCGAGGAGGCGGGCTCAGGCGTCCCCTTGATGATCATTCCCGGCGGCGGGCTGAACGCGACCATCGGCTATCTCACCGGCGGTGCGCCGTTCGATCCGATGGCCGAGTTCAAGAACGAATACCGCGTCATTGCGGCGGACCTGCGCAACGCCAACGGCGGCCAGTCGTCGGGGCCGCTGGAAATCGACCGGCCGTGGGAGGCCTACACCGACGATCACCTCGGCCTGATGGATCACCTCGGCATCGACAAGTTCATGGTGCTGGGCTTCTGCATCGGCGGCCCGTTCATCTGGAACCTGCTGCGGCGGGCGTCCGATCGCGTCGTCGCGGCGGTGCTGGCGCAGCCGAGCGGCTCGCGGCCGGAGATGCGCGACCTGTTTTATGAAAACAACATGAAAGGCTGGGGTCCGGCGCTCACCGCCGGCCGGCCCGATCTCACGATGGAGATGGTCGACAAATTTCTCACCCGCATGTACCGCACCGACCCCGATTTCGTTTTCACCGTGACGCGCGATTTCGTGCGCAATTGCAAGACGCCGGTGCTGATCCTGCCGGACGATATTCCGGCGCATCCTTACGCCGTCGCGATGGAATGCGCGATGCTCGCGCCCAACGCGGAAGTGAGCTTCTTCCCGTGGAAGGAGCCGAAGGAGCGCGTTCCGCTCGCGGTGCGCCAGATCCGCTCATTCCTGCGCGCGCACCGGCCGGCATTGGCTTGAATGGTGCTAGCCGAGAACGGCTATCACGACGTTCCCGCCGGCAAGCTCGCCGCCGTTACCACGTCGCTGCAAATGTTTGCGCGGCCACCGCTGCGGCCGGAGGCGGACGCGCCCGGACTGCTGCGGCACGTCACGGCGCCCGACGTTGCCTGGTATCGCGACCTTTATCGCCGGATCGGCGCTGAGTGGTTGTGGTTTTCCCGCCTGCGCATGGCGCCCCAAGCGCTCGCCGGCCTGATCCGGCATCCGGCGGTCGAGGTTTACGCATTGGGGGTCGGCGAGCGTGACGAGGGGCTGATCGAACTCGATTTCCGCGAGCTGAAGGTGTGCGAGCTGCGGATGTTCGGCGTCACCGCGCAGCTGATCGGCACGGGTGCGGGCCGCTGGCTCATGAACCGGGCGATCGAAGCCGCCTGGGGAAAGCCGATCCGCCGCTTTTGGCTGCACACCTGCACCTTCGACCATCCCGCGGCGCTGGCGTTCTATATCCGCTCCGGTTTCATTCCTTTCCGGCGACAGATCGAGATCGCCGACGATCCGCGTCTCGACGGCACGTTTTCGCGAGAGGTCGCCCCGCACGTGGCGATCATCTGACGCCGTGCTGCTCAGCGGAGGCCAAGCAACGTGCGGATGAGCAACAGCACGACCAGGCTGAGCAGCGCCGTCACAATCAGATAGAAACTCGGAACGAGATTGCTGCCGGTAAGCTCGATGAGCACCGTCATATAGAGCGGCGCTGCCCCGCCGAACAACGGCACTCCGATATTGTAGCTCAGCGACATGCCGGACGCGCGCGTCTGGATGGGGAAGATCTCGGCCATCAACGACGGCAGCACGCCGCTGTAGCCGGCTTTGAGCAGGCTCATCCAGCCGACGATGAGCACGATGCTGATGAGGGATGGATAGGTCACCAGGCCGACGAAGGCGGGGTAGGCCGACACCGCGAACAGGACGCACATTGCGATCATGATCATCGTTCGCCCGACCTTGTCGGACCAATGCCCAACGAACGGCGATACGACGGTGAGAATGATCGCCCCCATGAGCGTCGCGGTGAATCCGACCGACTGCGGCAACCCGAGTTCCTTGATGCCGTAGGTCGGCATGTAGAGGATCACATAGTTCGAACTCGTGGAAAGAATGACGACGCCGATCGAGAGCAATATGCGTCCCCACTGATTCACGACGAGGTCGCGCAACGGCGTCTCGCTCGGTGTCACCGTGGCGAACTCCGGCGCCTCTTCGAGATGGCTGCGAATGTAGAGGCCGATCGGTCCGATCAGCAGGCCGAACAAGAAGGGCAAGCGCCATCCCCACGATTCCAGTTGCTGTTGGGAAAGCGCGCTGAACAGGAACACGCCGAAGGCCGAGGCGAGGAGCGCCGCCACTCCCTGGCTCGACCATTGCCAGCTTGCGAGGAAACCCTTCCGCGTCGCCGAATGCTCGACCATGAAGGCGGTGGAGCTTCCGAATTCGCCGCCGACGGAAAATCCCTGCAGCAGCCGCGCCGCGAGAACGGCGATGGGCGCCGCAACGCCGATCGATGCGTAGGTCGGAACGACGGTCATGATGGCGGTGCCGATCATCATCAGCAGGATCGACAGCATCAGCGCCGCCTTGCGTCCGTGACTGTCGGCATAGGCGCCGATGACGATGGCGCCGAGCGGCCGCACCAGGTAGGCGACGGCAAACGTGCCGAAGGTGAGCATCAGCGCAACGAAATCGCTGCCGGCCGGGAAGAACAATTTGGACAAGGTGACCGCGAAATACCCGTAGATCAGCAGATCGAACCACTCGAGCGCATTGCCGATGGAAGCGGCGGCGATCACCTGGACCATGTAGGCGGTCGAGTGACCGTCGTGCGGGGCGGTTGTGGTCTGGACCGTCATCTAGGTTTCCTCAAAGCAAAGGGTTTGGTGCTCGCGCGCGCTCTCTGTGCCGGCCCACTCGGCCGGCGTCCGCCGGATTAACTCCGGTGCGGGATGTTCGGTCCCATCCTCTAAAGCTGCGGATTGATCAGCTTGATGATGCTGCTCGAGTCGAGTTCGCCGTGACCGCGGGCGATGTGGAGCGCGTAGGCGGCCGTGGCCGCGGCGCCGAGCGGGGTCGCGGTGCCGGCGGTCTGCGCGGCCGCCTGCGACAGGCGCAGGTCCTTGAGCATCAGGTTGGCGCGGAACCCCGGCTTGTAGCCGTTGCTCGACGCCGAGGTCGGCACCGGACCGGGCACCGGGCAGTTGCGGGTCAGGATGAAAGAACTGGCGGAAGAAGTGGAAAGCACGTCGAAAAGCGTCTGCGGCGCGACCCCCAGCTTTTGCCCCATGACGAAAGCCTCGGCGGTCGCGAGCGAGATGATGCCGGCCACCATGTTGTTGCAGATTTTGGTGACTTGGCCGAGACCGGGCCCACCGCAATAGACGATGTTCTTGCCCATCGCCTGCAGCATCGGCCGCGCCTTGTCGAACGCGGCCTTGTCGCCGCCGCACATGATAGTGAGCGTCGCTGCCTCGGCGCCGCCGACGCCGCCGGAGACCGGTGCATCGAGCATCGCATAACCGCGTTCGGTGGCCGCCGCGTGCACCGCGCGGGCGGTCTCGACGTCGATGGTGGAACTGTCGATCAGCACGGTTCCCGGATCGGCGGCGGCGAGCACGCCGTCAGTCATGAACACCGCGCGCACGTTGTCGCCGACCGGCAGCATGCTGACGACGAACTCGACGCCGCGCGCGGCGTCTTTGACGGACTCCGCCGCCTTCGCGCCCGACTGCACCGCGAAGTTAACCGCCTCCTCCGACAGGTCATAGACCTTCACGCCATGGCCCGCCTTGATCAGGTTGCGTGCCATCGGCCCGCCCATGTTTCCGACCCCGATAAAGCCAATGCGCGCCATGCGATCCTCCGTTCGTCTTGTCGTGCGTTCTTGCTCGTGCAAGCTAGGCGCTCCGCTAGTCAGGAGCAATCGGCCGGCGGACAAGCTGGCCGATTAGGGCCGGCAGAGGGGAGCCTTCATGATAGCGACGCCGTCACCGGCGATTGCAGCAGCGCCGGTGCGCCGTTTGTTCGTCGGCACGACGGGCCGCGTCTACATCCTGCTGTGCGCGATGTTGTTCATCGAATACGTCGACCGCGTGAATCTGTCCGTTGCCGCGCCGGCGATTAAAACGGAACTCTCCCTCTCCAATACCCAGCTAGGTATTGCGCTTTCGGCTTTCGGTTATTGCTACGCGACGTTTCAGATCATCAACGGCTTCATCGGCGACCGGTTCGGGCCGCGCCTCACGCTGACCCTGTGCGGGCTCCTGTGGGCCGCGGGGACGATTGCGACCGGATTCGTCGGCGGTCTCGCTTCCCTGGTGTTTGCCCGCATGCTGGTCGGCCTGGGCGAGGCCGGCACGATCCCGACCGGCGCGCGGGTGATGAGCAATTGGGTGCCGAGCAACCGCCGCGGCTTCGCCCAAGGCTTCACCCATTCGTCCGCGCGGCTCGCGGCCGGTGTCACGCCGCCGATCGTCGTCGTGCTGATGGGCTTCGTCGGCTGGCGCGGCGCCTTTGTCGTTCTCGGCGTGGTTAGTTTCATTTGGGTCGTCGTTTGGGTGACCTACTTTCGCAACGACCCGCGCGATCATAAGAGCATAACGCCGGCCGAACTCGCCGATCTTCCCGCTTTCCACCCGCCCCAGCGCGAGCTGCGGGCGATCCCGTTCCGGCGGCTATTTGTCCGCATACTGCCGATCGCCCTGGTGTTCTTCTGCCACGCCTGGACACTGTGGCTGTTTTTGACCTGGCTGCCGACCTTCTTTGCCGAAAATTATCACCTCGCGCTCAAGGCGTCGGCGCTGTTCACCTCGGGCGTGTTTCTCGCCGGCATGGTCGGGGATACGGCAGGCGGCCTATTGTCGGACGCGATTCTCAAGAGGACCGGCGACGTCAACAAGGCGCGGCGCGACGCCATCATCGTCGGATTCGTCGGATCGCTGATATTCCTGCTGCCGGTGCTGTTCGTTCACGACGCGCTCACGGTCACCTTGGCGCTCGGCGCGTCGCTGTTTTTCCTCGAGATGACCGAGGGGCCGATCTGGGCGGTGCCGATCGATGTCGCACCGAATTTCGCCGGCATTGCCGGAGGCATCATGAGCACGGCGGCCGGGCTTGCCGCGGTGGCTTCGCCCACCGCATTTGGCATCTTGGTGGACTGGAGCGGCAGCTACAGCATTCCGTTCGTCGTCTCGATGGGGCTTGCCGTGGTCGGGATCGTGCTCGCGTTCTTCGTACGCCCCGACCGGCCGATTATGACCGGGGACTAACGCTCACCCCGCGCGCGACAAGGCGGCGAGATCGAGCGGCTCCGACGGCCCGAGCCAGATCACGTGCTCGGTGTGGTCCTTGAGCGCATCGCCGGTCTGCGCGTGGGCGAAAACGGTGAGGCCGTTGCGATTGAGAACGAGCCACGGCAGCACGCTCGCCAACTGATCGGTCGCGACCGTGAGCTGGCAACTGCCGCGCGGATGCGGGCCGACGGGCCGGTCGTGCATGCGTCCCACCGCAACGCCGAACGCCGCATGGGCCGCTTCGCACAGGCGCGCCGCCCGCTCGCGCTCGGCGGCGTCGAAATAGACATGGGCGTGATAGCCGTTGATGGTGCTCATGGGATTGTCCTCGTCGGCGAAGTGTCCCACCGCCAGAGCGGCGAGCCAATAGGGCGATCACACGGCGAACGGCAGCGCCTGCGCGGAGTAAGGGTCGGCGGAATAGGGGATGACCTCGCCGGCAAAGCCCGGCTGCCTTCTCACGCGATCGAACCACGGGCCGAGGTTCTTGCGCGCCGAGAGATCGAAGTTTGCGTCGCCCGCGACGTGGGCGTAGGGGAAAATCGATATGTCGGCGATGGTGTACTCGTCGCCGGCGATGAAGGGCCGCTTGCCGAGTTCGCCGTCGAGCACATCGAGGGCGCGGTTCCCCAGCGCGCGAGCGGTCGGAACGTCGCGCGCGAAGTGGTCGAGTTTGTTTGTCAGGGTCCAGTAGCGCAGCCGGCTGATCGATGTCTGCACGTAGCGCTGCTCGAACATCAGCCAGCGAAATACCCGCGCGCGCTCGATCCCCTCGGGCGGCAGATAGCGGGTGCCCTCCGCCAGGAACGCGAGGATCGCGTTGGATTCGGCGAGATATTCGCCCGAGGCGGTTTCCAGCACGGGCACGCCGCCCATCGGGTTCTTGGCGAGGAACGCGGGCGTTGCCGCCTCCCCCTTGAAGATGCTCACCGGCACGATTTCGAGTTTGAGGCCCAGATGCGCCGCCAGCAGCCGCACCTTGAAACAGTTCTGCGAGGGACCGTAGTCGTATAATCGCATTCTTCCTCCGATGCCGTCATCATGCCCGCGCAGCACCCGGCGGGTCGAGGAACCGCTGCATGAATATCAGGTCGAGCCAACAGCCGAACTTGTGGCCGACCTCGCGGAACGAGGCGATCCGCTCGAACCCGAGCCGCGCGTGAAACCTTATCGAGGCGTCGTTGGCCGCGTCGATGCCGCCGATCATGACGTGCTTTCCAAGCGCGAGCGCAAGCGGGAAGAGCGCCTCGACGAGGCTGCGCCCGACGCCCTGACCGCGCACGTCGTGGCGCACGTGCACGGAGTGTTCGACCGTGTAGCGATAGCCCGGCCAGGCGCCGCGCCACTCGCCGAACGAGGCAAAGCCGAGAACCTCGCCCGCGTCGACGGTGACGAGCACCGGAAAGCCTTGCGTGGAACGCGCGGCGAACCAGGCGCGTCGCTCCTCGATCGTCGCGGGCTCCGAAGTGTAGACCGCCGTCGAAGTGGCGATAACGTCGTTATAGATCGCCAGGATCCCTGGGAGGTCGGCTTGGCTTGCCGCGCGGACGTTCGGCATGGCTTTGCTCCTTCTCCAGCCGTATGCTATAGAGGCGATATGTCTACTATAGTGGACGATCTCGATACCCGTCTAGGGGCTCGCGTGAAGATCGAGCGGGAGACGCGCGGCTGGTCGTTGACCGACCTGGCGCAGCGGTCCGGCGTGTCGCGGGCGATGATCAACAAGGTCGAGCGTGGGGAGGCCAGCCCCACGGCCTCGCTGCTCGGCCGGCTCTCCGGCGCGTTCGGGGTCACCCTTTCGACGCTGCTCGCCCGCATCGAGACGAACCGCGGGGGACGGCTCGTGCGCGCCAGCGACCAGCTGCGCTGGACCGATCCCGCCAGCGGCTACACGCGCCGCCAGGTTGCACCGGCACCGGGCTCCGACCTTCCGCTCGATCTTGTCGAGGTGGCGTTGCCGGCGGGCGCCTCGGTGAGTTTCCCTGCCACCGCCTACGCCTTCGTGCGGCAGTTGGTCTGGGTATTGGACGGCACGCTGACCTTCATCGAGGGTGACGTGACGCATTCGCTCGCGGCGGGCGATTGCCTCGAGCTCGGTCCGCCCAGCGACTGCACCTTCCGCAACGACAAAAAGCGCCCGTGCCGCTATGCCGTCGTGATCCTCAGGCAGGCGCAATAAACGGTTCCGAGTGACGAACTAGAAGAGACTGCGCTATCCTGATCGGCATCCATCGCAAATATCAGCGGCTGGGAGGAGATAACCATGCGTGGCTCGATCAAGGCCGCCGCTTTGTCGGGCGTCGCGGCAATCGCGCTCATGGCGAGCGCGGAAGCGCGCATTACCCGCATCGAGATTGCCAAGACCGAGCCGGCCTTCGGCGGACAGGGCTTCGGCACGGTCGGCAGCTACGAACGGCTCACCGGCAAGGCCTATGGCGAGCTTGATCCCGCGGCCCCCGCGAACGCCGGCATTCAGGACATCGCGCTTGCGCCGCGCAATTCCCGCGGCCTCGTCGAGTATGTCACCGACATCGACATCCTGCGACCGGCCGACCGGGTGAAAGGCAACGGCGTGCTGTTCTTCAACATCGTCAATCGCGGCAACAAGGGCGGGCTGTCGCTGTTCAATGCCGACGTCCTCGGCAACCTTGCCGCCAACAACGACGTCGCCACCCCGGGCGACGGTTTCATGCAGCGTCAGGGCTACACTCTGGTGTGGTTCGGCTGGCAGGCCGATGTCCTGCCCGGCGGTGGGCGCATGGGGATCAAGGTGCCGGTCGCGCATAACGTCGACGGCTCGCCGATCACCGGTGTCGTGCGCACCGAGCTGACCACGCCGCGCGACACAGTCACGACGACGCCGGTGACAACGCTCAATCTGTCGAGCGGCTGGTTCACGGCGATGACGACCGCCGCCTATCCGACCGTGAGCACGGACAACCGCACGCCGCTCGCGGACGGTTTCTTGCCGCAACTCACCGTACGCGCCCGCGAGTACGAACCGCGCGTCGTGATCCCGAATACGGAATGGTCTTTCGGCGCTTGCGGCGAAGGCAAGCCCGCAACCGTCAACGATACGCAGATTTGCTATCCGGCCGGCTTCAAGGACGGCCATCTTTATGAGCTGACCTACCGGGCGAAGGACCCGCTCGTGCTTGGCATCGGCCTTGCCGCGGCGCGCGACCTCGGCGCCTTTCTCAAATCCGCCGACAAGGACGACGCCGGCAACGCCAACCCGGTGCTCGTGCCCAACGTCAAGGCAATCGTGATGGGTTCCTCGCAGAGCGGGCGCTATGTCCGCTCGCTGATCCATCTCGGCTTCAATCGCGACGAGCGCGGCGCGACCGTGTTCGACGGCGCCTTTCCGCATATCGGCGGCGGCGTCATCCCGCTCAATGTGCGTTTCGGTCAGCCCGGCCGCGCGGCAGGCACCGCCGAGGTCGATCGCACCTTCCCGGGTACCGACTTTCCATTCGCCTACGGCCGCGAGCGTGATCCGTTGACCGGCCGCACGCAAGGTCTGCTCGATCGCTGCACGCAAACAAACACCTGCCCCAAGATCGTGCACGCGGCGACCGCGCTCGAAATGTGGGAGCTGCGCCAGTCGCTCGGTTTTACCGACCCCCTCGGCCTGCGCGATCTACCCGAGCCCGCAAACGTGCGCAGCTATCTGATGGCATCGACGCAGCACGCTCCCGCGCTGCTGCCGCTGCGGCCGCCGACCGCCGGCGCCTGCCAGCAACAGTCGAATCCCAATCCGCACACCTGGACCGTACGGGCGTTGCTTCAGGACCTCACGGCCTGGATCAAGAACGGCACCGAGCCGCCGCCGAGCGCGCGCCCGACCATCGCGGCCGGTACGTTGGTGGCGCCCGACCAGGTGCGCTTTCCGCCGATTCCGGCCACGAATTATGATGGCGTCGCGCGCCCCGCGGTCCGTTTCCTCGCGCTGCATAACCCGCTGCACGTGCAGGACTATGGCGAGGATTATCGCCCGGAGGATGCCTCCGGCATCGTCTCGGTCAATCCGCCGCAAGAGTCGCCCGCGCGCTATGGAAATTTGGTCCCGCAGGTCGATACTGACGGCAACGACCTCGACGGCATCCGCAATGTCTTCGTGCAGGTCCCGATCGCCACCTACACCGGCTGGAACCTGTTCAATCGCAGTTTTTTCGAGGACGGCTTCTGCACGCTTCAGGGAAGCTTCATCCCGTTTGCGCGCACCAAGGCCAAACGGCTCGCGGCGGGAGACCCGCGCCCGTCGATCGAGGAGCGCTATCCCAGCAAGGACGCCTACGTCGCGGCGGTTAAAGCGGCCGCCGATGGCCTCGTCGCCCGGCGTTATCTGCTGGCCGAGGACGCCATGCGTCTGATTTCCCAGGCGGAGCGCGAGGGAATCAGAAGCGCGCCGTAAATGAGTGGCAAAATCATCATCGCGGGAGCGGGGCTGGGCGGACTGGCGGCGGCCTCGTGTCTGCTCAAATCCGGATATGACGTCGAGATTTATGAGCAAGCGCCGGCTCTCGGCGAGGTCGGGGCCGGCATCCAGATCAGCGCCAACGCCTTTCACGTCATGCGCCATCTGGGACTGGAGGACGAGCTGCTGAAAGTCGGCGTCCGCCCGGGGGCCTATGTTTTTCGTCTGCACGACACCGGGGAGGAACTGCAACGGTTTGCTTTGTCCGAGGATCATGAAAGCAAGCACGGTGCGCCCTACGTCCAGCTGCATCGCGCCGATTACCACGCGATCCTTGCGGCGCGCGCGCAGTCGCTCAAACCGGACTTGATCCGCCTCGACCATCGCCTGATCGACTTCGTCGAGACGCCCGACTTTGTCGAGGCGCGGTTCGAAAACGGCGCCAGCGCGCGCGGCGATCTCCTGATCGGTGCGGATGGGCTCAAAAGCATCGTCCGCAGGCAGATCGTCGGCGACACGTCGGCCACGTATACCGGTGACGCCGTTTGGCGCGTGATGATCCCGGTCGAACGGCTGCCACAGCCTTTTCTCGAGACGGTGATGTCGGTTTTCATGGGGCCGGGTCGCCACGCGATTTGCTACTACTTGCGGGCAGGAGCGTTGCTTAATTTCGTCGGCGTGGTCGAGACCGACCACGTGCGGGAGGAATCCTGGACGCTGAAGCTTCCGTGGGAGGGGCTCAAAGCCGATTTCGCCGGCTGGCATCCGGCGATCCAGACCATCATCGACCGCGCCGATCGTGACGAGTGCTTCCGGTGGTCGCTCTATATCCATGCGCCGCTGCGGCACTGGAGTACGCGTCGCGCGACTTTGCTGGGCGACGCCGCGCATCCGACGCTGCCTTATCTCGCCCAGGGCGCGGCGATGGCCACGGAGGATGGTGCGGTGCTCGCCCGGGCGCTGGCGACGGCGGGCGCGATTCCCGATGCGCTGAAACTTTATGAGCGCAATCGCGTAGATCGTACGGCACGTATCGTGGAACAGTCGACCGCCAATCGGCAGTTATTCCATCTGCCGTCCGTCCAAGCCATGCGCGAGGCCTTCGCCAAACGAAACGAGGGGGAAGATCGCGACAAGTGGCTCTATTCCTACAATCCCCTGACCGTCGAACTGGTTTAGCGGGAATGGATGTCATGACCGGTGGAGGTCCGAACATGTTGAACCGACGTGAGCTTAATCGATACGGCGCGGCGCTCGGCCTGTCGCTGCCTGCGTTCGGCGGGCTGACGGCGGCGCTGTCGAATGCATGGGCGCAAGCGGGTGGGGCGCCCTCGAACGCCCCGGCACGAACGGTCAAATTTCCGAACGGCACGGTCGTTCCGGCGCTCGGTCAGGGATCGGCACGCCTGGGACAGGGCAGGCGCCCGCCGGCCGAGGAGGAAGAGGCGCTGCGCACCGGCATCTCGTTCGGGATGACATTGATCGACACTGCGGAACTCTACGGCAGCGGCAGCGCCGAGAAATTGATCAGCCACGTGATCGCAGGTCAACGCGACCGCGTTTTTGTCGTATCGAAAGTCTGGCCCAATCACGTGGCGGGCGATGGGATCGCGCGCGCCTGTGCGGCGAGCCTTGGCCGTCTCGGGACGGATTATATCGACCTCTACCTGCTGCATTGGCCGAACGGCGTGAGCGACTACGGCCACGTTGTGAGGGAGTTCGAAAAATTAGGCGAGGCGGGAAAAATTCGTGCCTGGGGCGTGTCCAACTTCAGCGTCGCCCAGATGGAACGGCTCTTCCGTGTTCCGAATGGCGATCGCTGCGCCACCAATCAGGTCCCCTACAGTCTCGTCGACCGCGCCATCGAACGCGATCTTTTGCCGTGGTGCGAGCGGCGCAACGTGCCGGTGATGGCCTATTCGCCCCTTGGCGGTGGCGACAGCAACCTGTTTCGGGATGCGACGTTGGCGGCGATCGGGTCGGCGCACAGCTGCACGGCCGCCGCGGTGGCGCTGGCGTGGGCGATCCGCAGCGGCAAGGTCATTGCGATCCCCGAATCCGGCTCGGCGGCGCACGTGCGCGAGAATGCCGTCGCGCTCTCCCTCACGCTCACGCCCGAGGAACTGGCGAAACTTGACGCCGCGCATCCTCCGCCCGGCCGCTAAACTGGTACGAAGCAGACCCGCGGGCGGCGCACGTGAGCGTGCGGACGGGCCGTCACGCGTTGGCGCCTATAATGGCGTCGATGACGGCCGCCGTCACGTCGGCAGTCTTGGCCTTGCCGCCCAGATCGGGAGTGTGGAAGCGGTTATCGGCGGTCACGCGCTCGATCGCTTTCATCAACCGATCGCCAGTGGTCTTCTCGCCCAGGTGCTCGAGCATCAGCACTGCCGACCAGAATGTGCCGACCGGATTGGCAATTCCCTTCCCCATGATGTCGAAGGCCGAGCCATGAATCGGCTCGAACATCGAGGGGAAGATGCGTTCCGGATTGAGGTTGGCGGTCGGCGCAATGCCGAGCGAACCGGCTAGCGCAGCGGCAAGGTCAGATAGAATGTCGGCGTGCAGGTTCGTCGCCACGACGGTATCGATCGTCTGCGGCCGCATGACCATGCGCATGGTCATCGCGTCGACCAGCATCTTGTCCCAGGTCACATCTTTGAACTCGGAGGCGATCTCGGCCGCAATCTCGTCCCACATCACCATGGCGTGACGTTGAGCGTTCGACTTGGTCACCACGGTGAGGAGCTTCCTCGGCCGCGACTGAGCGAGCCTGAAGGCGAACCGCATGATGCGCTCGACACCCGCACGGGTGAACATCGCGACGTCGGTCGCCGCCTCCAAGGGCAACCCCTGGTGCACGCGCCCGCCGACCCCCGCATACTCGCCCTCCGAGTTCTCGCGGACGATGACCCAATCCAGTTCCGCGTGCTTCACGCTGCGCAGCGGACTCGTGATGCCGGGAAGCACCCGCGCAGGACGGACGTTGGCGTACTGGTCGAAAGGCTGGCAAATGGCGAGCCGCAGCCCCCACAGCGTGATGTGGTCCGGAATATCGGGATGACCGGCCGACCCGAACAGGATGGCATCGTGGTTCCGGATGAGGCTGCGGCCATTCTCCGGCATCATGCGACCATGCGTCTTGTAGTACTCGCCGCCCCAGTCAAAATGGTCGACTTTGAATTGGAGGCGGCCCTCGCGCTTGGCGAGCGCGTGCAGCACCTCAATCCCGGCCGCCACCACCTCCGTGCCGATCCCGTCGCCGGGAATTGCCGCGATCCTATAGGTTTTCATCGACGGGTCGCTCCTTGAGATTGATCCTTACTCTTTCTAACCTTGCCCTCACAAGAAATTACCGGGAGGACAGTCATGGATCGTCGAACGCTGCTCAAGGGCGCCGCTGCGTCGTTTCTGGCCGCGCCTGCCGTCGCCCAACCCAGCAAGGCCGCAGCCTTGCGCTTCGTGCCGCAGGCAAACCTCACGCTGCTCGATCCGATTTTCACCACGGCTACCGTCACCAGCAACCACGCCTATTACGTCTTCGATACGCTCTATTCCGTCGCCGGCGATGGCAAGCCGAAGCCGCAGATGGCCGAAGGCCACACCGTGTCGGACGACGGCCGCGTCTGGCAGATCCGGTTGCGCGACGGCTTGAAGTTTCACGACGGCTCGCCGGTGCGCGCGATCGATTGTGCGCTGAGCATCGAACGTTGGTCGAAGCGCGAGCCGTTCGGCCAGATACTGGCGAAATACGCGGACAGCTTTGGCGCTCGTGACGACCGCACCATCGAGATCAGGCTGAAGAAACCGTTTCCGCTTCTGCGCGAGGCAATCGGCAAGGCGGACTCATCGGTCTGTTTCATCATGCCCGAGCGGCTTGCCCGCACCGATCCATTCAAGGCCGTCACCGAGATGGTCGGCTCGGGGCCGTACCGCTTCGTCGCCGGCGAATACAACAGCGGGAGCAGAGCCGTATACGAAAAGTTCGACGGCTACGTGCCGCGCAGCGAGCAGCCGGACTGGGCAACCGGCGCCAAGGTCGCGCATTTCCCGCGCATCGAGTGGACCATCATGCCCGACGCAGGCGCCGCCAGTGCAGCGCTGCAGAACGGCGAGATCGACTGGTGGGAGCAGCCGCTCGCCGACCTGCTGCCGCTGCTCGCCAGGAACAAAGACATCGTGCTGCAAACGGATATTCCGCAGGGGCGCGACTCGATCATGCGCCTCAACCACCTGCAGTCGCCGTTCAACGACGTACGTCTGCGCCGAGCGGTGCTGATGGCGGTCAACCAGGAAGATTACATGCGCGCGACGTTTGGCGACGACACGTCGCTGTGGAAGGTGTGCCGCAGCCAGTTCCCCTGCGACACGCCCTACGAGACGCAGGACAATGGCAAGTGGATGAAGGCCGACCTCAACGCCGCGCGCGCAGCGCTCAAGGAAGCCGGTTACACCGACCAGAAAGTCGTGATCATCAATCCGACGGACTTCCCGGCGATCCATCCGCTCGGCCTCGTGACCGCCGACACGCTGAAGAAAATCGGCATGAACGTCGACTTGCAGGAGACCGATTGGGGCACGGTGGTGCAGCGGCGCGCGAGCCGCGAGCCGATCGAGAAGGGCGGCTGGAGCATCTTCCACACCTTCGGCTCTGCGCCCACCTACGCGACGCCGGTGACCTCGCCGATCGTGCGCGGGCAGGGGACGGACGGCTGGTTCGGCTGGTGGAACAGTCCGAAGGCCGAGGAACTCGTGCAGAGCTGGCTGGACGCGCCCGATGATGCCACCCGCGCACGCTTTGCCGGCGAACTCGCCAATCTCGCCATGAGCGACGTGGCGACGATCATGCTCGGGCAGTGGTACGGCAAGACCGCGTTCCGCCGGACCATCACCGGCGTGCTGCCCGGCGTCTCACCCTATCCGTGGAATGTGCGCCCTGCTTGAGCGCCGCTCGATCTTGCGTCATGCGCGCACGGCCGTTGCGCCGCCTTTTGGCCGTCGCCTCGCCATGGCCCGCGCGTTGACGGGCGGAGCGCTCGTTAGTAGGGACCATCCGTTCAACTAAAACACCGCACGACCCTGGGGAGGCACTGGTGAGCAAGCTGAGCGCGGGCACCCGCGACAAGCTCAAGACCGTGAGCACCGCGACGATTTCGACTGCGCTGTTCAAGCGCGGCTTCCGCCGTCAGTTCATCCAGGATGTGCACCCGCTTAATCCGGCGGCGGCCACGATGGTCGGCGAGGCGTTCACCTTGCGCTACATGCCTGCGCGCGAGGACCTCAACCCGATCACCGTATTTACGGACCGCGCCCATCCGCAGCGCAAGGCGGTCGAGGAATGTCCGCCCGGCGCGGTGTTTGTGATCGACAGCCGCAAGGACGCGCGCGCCGCCTCGGCCGGCTCGATCCTGGTGTCGCGCTTGATGGTACGCTGCGTCGCCGGCGACGTGACCGACGGGGGCTTCCGCGACGCCCAGGAGATCGCCAAGCTCGCCATCCCCACCTATCACCAGCGCCCCTCGGCACCGACCAACCTCACGCTCCATCAGGCGATCGAGATCAACGGGCCGATCGGCTGCGGCGATGCGCCGGTGTTTCCCGGCGACGTGATGGTCGGCGACGGCGACGGCGTGATCGTCATTCCCGCCCACCTCGCCGATGAAATCGCTGCCGAGGCGGTGGAGATGACCGCGTTCGAGGACTTCGTTGCCGAACAGGTGCTCGGCGGCCGCTCGATCCTTGGGCTTTATCCCGCCACCGAGGAGAAGACGCGCGTCGACTTTGCCAACTGGCGCAAGGCCAAGGGCCGCTGATGATGGGCAAGCGTAAATCGCTGCAAGACCTGCGCAGCCAGCGCACCTTCGGGGCGACCGACCTGCGCTCGTTCGGCCACCGCTCGCGCGCGCTGCAGATGGGTTATGCGCGCGAGGATTTTCTCAACAAGCCGGTGGTGGCCATCATCAATACCTGGAGCGACCTCGCGCAGTGTCACAGCCATTTCCCCGAGCGGGTCGAGGACATCAAGCGCGGCGTCTGGCAGGCGGGCGGATTTCCGGTCGAGCTGCCGGCGATGTCGCTCTCGGAACAATTCGTCAAACCGACCAGCATGCTTTACCGCAACTTCCTCGCCATGGAGACCGAGGAATTGCTGCGCCAGCATCCGGTCGACGGCGCCGTGCTGATGGGCGGCTGCGACAAGACCACGCCTGCCGTCCTCATGGGCGCGATCTCGATGAACCTGCCGGTGATCTACATGCCGGCCGGGCCGATGATGCGCGGGCATTTCGGCGGCAACATCCTCGGCTCGGGCTCGGACGTGTGGAAATACTGGGCCGAGAAGGAAGCCGGCAATATCAGCGAGCAGCAGTGGAACGACATGGAGGCGGGCATCGCGCGTTCCGCCGGCACCTGCATGACCATGGGCACCGCCGCCACCATGATGACCTTGGCGGAGGCGCTCGGCTTCACGCTGCCGGGCGCTGCGTCGATTCCGGCCGCCGATTCCGCGCACCCGCGCATGGCCGCCGCGTGCGGGCGGCGCATCGTCGAGATGATCTGGGAGGATCTCAAGCCGCGCGACGTCCTCACCCGGCAATCGATCGAGAACGCGCTGGTGGTGCACAGCGCCATGGCCGGCTCGACCAACGCCATGGTGCACCTCGTCGCGCTCGCGCGCCGGGCCGGCGTGCCGATTAAGCTCAAGGACTTCGACGAAGTCGCTTCGCGCGTGCCGGTGATCGCCAACCTGCGCCCGTCCGGCAAATGGCTGATGGAGGATCTGCACATCGCCGGCGGCTCGCGCGCGTTGTTCTCGCGGCTCAAGCCGTTGCTGCATCTTGACGCGCGCACGGTCAGTGGCGGCACGCTGGGCGAGGGGATCGGCGACGCGCAGGTCTACGATGACGACGTCATCCGCCCGCTCAACGATCCGATCGCGGCGTCGGGCGGCACCGCGATCCTTTACGGCAATATCGCGCCCGACGGCTGCGTGATCAAACCGCCGGCGGCCGAGGCGCGGCTGTTGCAGCACACCGGCCCGGCGCTGGTGTTCGACAGCTATGACGCGATGAAGACCGCGGTCGACGACGTTGATCTCGACGTCACGCCCGATCACGTCATGGTGCTGCGCAACGCCGGCCCGATCGGGGGTCCCGGCATGCCCGAATGGGGCATGCTGCCGATTCCGAAGAAGCTGCTGCGCCAGGGCGTCCGCGACATGCTGCGCATCTCCGACGCGCGCATGAGCGGTACGAGCTACGGCGCCTGCATCCTGCACGTGGCGCCGGAAGCCTCGGTCGGCGGCCCGCTCGCGGCGGTGCGCACCGGCGACCGGATCAGCGTCGACGTGCCCAAACGCTCGATCCACCTGCACCTGAGCGATGCGGAGATCGCCGAGCGGGTGAAGGCATTCAAGCCGCCGCCGCGCAACTATCCGCGCGGGTATTATCACCTGTTCGCCAAGCACGTGCGCCAGGCGAACGAGGGTTGCGACTTCGACTTTCTGGAGGGCGCGGAAGGAATCCCCGAGCCGGAAATTCATTGAGAAGAGGCGAACAGCGAAATGATGCTCGATCGCCGAACTTTCACGGCGGGTGTCGCTAGCCTGGCGTTACTCGGCCCCCTCGGTCGTCGGGCGCGCGCGCAGCGGCGCGAGATGACTTCCGTCAAACTCGGTGTCGCCAACAAGTCGCATCTTTATTATCTGCCGCTCACTCTTGCCGAACGGCGCGGCTATTTCCGCGACTACGGCCTCGACGTCGCCATCAGCGACTTCGAAGGCGGCGCGCAATCGCTTGATGCCCTGCTGGAGGGCACGGTCGACGTCGTCACCGGCGCCTACGAGCACACGCTGCGCATGCAGGCGAAAGGGCAGGACGTGCGTGCGGCGATCGAGCTTGGCCGCTTTCCCGGCATCGTTCTCGCGCTGCGCAAGGACAAGCCGTACCGCACGGCCGCGGATCTGCGCGGCCTCAAGATCGGCGTCACCGCGCCGGGCTCTTCGACCCACTTCTTCGTGCTCTATCTCATGGCGAAGGCCGGTCTCAAGCCGAGCGACGCGACTTTCGTCGGCGTCGGCGGCGGGCCGGCGGCGGTCGCGGCCATGGCAAACGGCGAGCTCGACGCGATTGCCAACCTCGACCCCGTGATCACCCGGTTGCAACAGGATGGGCTCATCCGGATCGCGGTCGATACCCGTTTCCCGCGGGTCAATTACGAGGTTTTCGGCGGCACCAACCCGGCCGCGGTGCTTTACGCCAAGCAGGCGTTCATCGCCGCCAACCCAAACACCATGCAGGCCCTGGTGAACGGCCTCTACAAGACGTTGAAATGGATCGCCACGGCGACCACCGACGAGATCGTCGGAACGGTCCCGGCGGAGTATTTCCTCGGCGACCGCGAAATCTACGTGAAGGCGCTGCGCGCCAATCTCCTGGTCTATTCGAAAAACGGCCTGATCACGCGCCACGGCATGCACAGCGCG
>Ga0210408_10000449_pt1 | contig 53419 bp, 53 predicted proteins | sample IncBWH4MmetaG_FD_155471 | JGI IMG/M metagenome (GOLD analysis project Ga0210408, IMG submission 155471) | Forest soil microbial communities from Barre Woods Harvard Forest LTER site, Petersham, Massachusetts, United States - Inc-BW-H-4-M | ecosystem: Environmental > Terrestrial > Soil >...
GAGGGAAGAAATGTTTCATAACCGTGCTTCATAAGATGTAAACGCCGCTTACCGGAAAAAGTTTCCAGCTTCGTCCGTTCAGGGTAAAGGGCAAATTGGCCAATTTCGTGACTCCCCCTTATTCCCTCACCGGCGTCACTTTGGTCAATCCGCCGCTCCGTCCGCTGGTCCGCGAGACGAAATACGAATGCCCAAAGCCCAGGCGCTCAACCTGGCGCTCGACCGTCTGCCAATCGCTTTCGAGCCCCTTGAAGAGCAGTGCGGTGCCGCTCTCAAGTTGCGTGCGCATTTGATCGTCCCAAGATATAGGTGAACGTCTGTTTTGCGGCCATACTTGGCTATATTACCGAAATGCCGGCGGGGGCGCAACGATTGCCGGCGTGGCCCGGTAGCAGAACCAGGGCGGCGGACTGTCCAAATGACAACATTGTCACTCGATCTTCACGCTCCTTTCATCAAGAGTGATCAATATTCTGTTCGGTTATTAACAATGAACCAACGCAACAATGTTCCAACTCTTGGGTCGGCTGGCTTCTTTTTGCGCGGCTTGGTGAAAGACCGACAGCGTCTGCTCTTTAGCCAAACCGACTCAAGCCAGAGGATGGTATTTCTAGGCGGCACCAGATGTGCTGCGCAGATCGTAATGACTGCGGAATGCGGTCTTGTGAAGAATCGAACAGCCAACTATTCTATCAGTCCAGTCGTTCAAGCGAGCGGGCACGTCCGATCTTTAATTCGATCAGAACGCTCCTGTGAAGCCCGAACATTTCGTTGACAGCGTCCAAACGCGCTTTTCCTTTGGTCGAATCACCATTCGGCCTTTTTGTGCGGAGGACGCTGTCGGACTTCATAGCGCCGCCCTTGAGTCCACGAACGAGCTTTCCGACTGGATGGTTTGGTTCCGGCCAGATTACTCAATCGAGCATAGCCGAGCCTTCCTTAACAAATCCGCCGCCGACTGGAAACGTGGGGAGCGCTACACCTTTGCCATAGTGGACTCCGTGGAGGGGACATTTCTGGGGAGCGTGGGACTTTTTTTGGTGAGTAAGGAACATCGGTTTGCAAATATCGGCTACTGGGTCCGCACTGGGAAGAGCGGACACGGGATCGGTTCAGCAGCGACGCTCCTGGCAGCGATATTTGGCTTTAATGTCCTGGGTTTGAATCGGATCGAGTTTGTGGTGCCGCCAGGAAATCGCGCCAGCCTGCGTGTGGCGGAGAAGGTCGGGGCGAAGCGCGAGGGGTCGCTAAGGCGCAGAATCATGCTCGGGGGAAAAGCGCAGGATGCTGTCCTGTATTCTCTAATCGTTGAAGATTTGGCCTCCGAGTCCGTTCGCCCACCGTCTTAAGCCACGCTACATGAAACTGCACCCTATTCACCCCTCGCCGTTGCTCGTGGCGCTCCTGCTTTCGTTCATTGCGACGTTTGCCGCCCACGCAGCAGACAACATTCAGTCGGCAGGCGACATTTTGCAGTTAGTCTTGCCGGCTACCGCTGGCGGATTGACGCTGGGTTTCCGGGACTGGACTGGAACCTTGGAACTTGGAGAATCAGCGGGAGTAACTCTGGGAGCTACCTACGGGCTCAAATACGCTGTCAATGAAAGACGGCCTAACGGCGGCAGCGAGTCCTTTCCGTCGGCGCACAGTTCGATTTCCTTTTGCGCCGCCGAATTTATGCGCAAGCGTTACGGTTGGGAGTATGGTATCCCGGCCTACGCGGCGGCCTCCTTTGTGGCTTACAGCCGAGTCGAGGCCAGGGAACATTACGCCCATGACGTGATTGCAGGCGCGGCTATTGGGATAGCCAGCAGCTATATCTTTACCCGGCCATACAAGGGATGGCATGTTCAACTTGAAGCTGGGGAGGACTATTATGGCGTGCGCTTGAGCCGCGCCTGGTAACCTTGGCCGTTGTTCGCGAGTAAGCCTGGGAAGGCGAGGCTAGGCGCGAAGGGCCGGAGCAAGACTCAAAAACAAAAGAGGCGCGTTTTGTGGACGCGCCCCTGACCGGCGAGCGGGACCGTTGCGGGACGAGATCCGCCGGAGTCGAGAGGAGTCTGCCAGACGCCCGGGCGGCGACAATTCCAGGTAATACGGACGTGCGTCGGGTTCAAGGCGGATGGCGGCTTGGGGGCCGGGCGAGGGGGCGGAACCTAATGGTCGGGCAAAAAATTGCTCAACGGACTTGGACCGGTGCGCCTTCCTGCAACCGACGGGCGTGAACCCGATACCCAGATGATCAAAAGCGTGACGGCAATTATGATTGCAACAGAACCAACGACGCCAATACGCAGGTTCCGCATTTTCTGCCGTCGTATCCAGGGCGGGAGCCGTGGAAATAGTTTCTTGCCAATATCGAGCGTCATAGTGCGGGCCAGCACCCATCACCGCAAAAGACAAAGACCCGAATTTCTAGCCCGTGTGGCTTTGGCTTAGCAGAGTTGCCGAAGAAGTCAATGCCGGTCCACAGTCGTTCTAAGGGCACGCTGGCGGCAAAGCGGGCGGGGCAGGGACCTGGCAGCGCGCGCAGTTTTCTTAGTTATGCGGGGGCAGTTGTCAGTCAGTCAGTAGTTCTCCCCTAGATCGGGGGAGAACTAACTAACTGACGCCCGGGACTACTGAGAAGGTCGGGGCTGGATTTTGTTCGCGCGCGCGGTTTGCCAGACCGGGGCCGGGCCAAGACCCGACCGGTGCAACGGGGGCGGGTACGGGCGCGGGCCAGAAACCGGGGCGGGGACAGAGACCGCCAGATCGGAGTTAAGAGAGGGGTGCGGTTTTTCGGTGTTGAATGAGAGAGGTTTCAGGCTATAATTAACTGTTGATAAACGACTTGCATTCAAAATTAGAGACATTGAATATACGAACGGACGCGAGCCAGCCGTTGAGCTCAGTTTCAAATCAAACGTCATCGGCGGCTGGCTCGCGCCGCTGACCTTTGCGTTCGGTGTCGTCCGCCTGCACATGAGTAGCACGAGAACGCTGAGCAATAAAATGGCGTGGACCGACGAGGATCGGGCTATAGAGTTGCTGGATTGGGAGACCAAATCGGAGGACTTCGACCGGCTCTGTCAGCATCTTGTCGGTTTGTTGTGCAGTCGTGGTCATTGGACGCAAGAGAAGTTGTTCGCGCTCATGCCCGAGGAGCAGTTGCGGCGCGAGATCCGGGCGACGGCTGAGAGGTTTGAGGACCGGTTCATCAGCCTGCCGATGTTTATCTACATGTGGCTGCACACGGGTAGGCTGCCCCAGCTTTCTCAGCAGAAGAAAGAGAGGAGAGAACCATGACACCGAACTATCGCGCTGCACTCGACGCCGGGCGTGCGATCTGTTTGCATATCTGGCGTTGTCGGCCCGGCGCGAGAAAGCGCGGTTGTTCGACAACAGCATGAAGCGCCGCCTCATTTCAGTCCTGCCGCCAGAGGCCCTGGCAAGTATGCCGACAAAGCAGTTATTGGGACGCCTGCATTCCTTGCAGCAGTGTGAGGAGTCGGCGGCTCTCTCTGACCGGACGCCGGAGGAGGTCGCGCGCGGCGAGGGCATCCTCTTCAAGGGCACCGCCGAGTGGCAGAGGGCATACGCTGACTTAAAGGCCATGCTCGCGACACGAGAGCATGTGCCGTCCGCTGCTGAGCGTGGGCAGGCCAGACAACAGCGGGCGACAAGAAAGTCGAACAAGCGTGGTGGAGGCGACGGCGGGACGGCACGTCCGTCGCGTGCTGGACGCCCTCGGCCCGGCGCGCCTCATCACGGGTGTTCGGCGAAAGAACGCGAGGCTAGGTGAGCACGAGCATTTCCAGCAGTAACGAGCGCGAGTGGGCGCAAGGCAGGCGACGGCTCTACTGGCAGGCATTGATTCTTGGTCCCTTGGTCGGGTTTCCCCTGTCCTTCGTCGTAGCAGTTTTGGGTGGCCCTGTGTCGCTCTCGTACATCATAGCCGCCGTGTCCGTTGTCCTGGGTATCGCGCTAGGCCTACGCTTTCAGTTGGCGCGCTGCCCTCGATGCCTCAACTTGTTCTGGTCGATTCCGGGCAAGTGGCATTTTCTTTGGCCTACGAAGAATTGCAGGCACTGCGGGTTTCCAGAGGAGCGTCACGCATGAGCCGCTCGCCGAACCAGAGCGTGCAGCCAATGCGAGGCAGCCGTTACGCTCACACTGAATCCGGGCACCAGCGGCGGCTGCCTCGCATGGCTGACGCTCATCGTTAGCTCGAACGTATGTCTCTGGACTACCCACAAAACAACGAGATCATAAACCATCCTAAATGCGGGTGGACTCCTCGGGCCATAAAGGTGCTCTCGACCGCAAAGGCTATTGCGGCGCCAGTCGGCCAAGTTGAGGCGCCGGATCTCCTGCTTGCTTTAGAATCCGTGGCTTTGGCTTACGGAGAAAACGTTGCGTCGCAGGCCCTCGCTCGCGTGGGCGTTCGACCGTCGATTGCTCTGGGACGCCAGTCACCAGAGTCGTGCCCACCGAACAGGTATGTCTCGCTCGCCGAGTTCGGCCCATCGCTGTCTGGTGTTTTCCCAGGTTTGGCTATTGAGGAGGCCACGGCGATGGGCAACGATTACGTTGGCATTGAGCATTTACTCTTATTTTTAGCCAGGGCCGGTGTGCCCGGAGTTGAGTTGCCGTATGAGCGCATTCGTCAGATCATCCTTGAGCTTATGGGGAGGAGCTAACCCGCTCGCTCCAGCCAACAGCCGCCGTCCCTTGTCTTTCCGACGGCTGCGGGGAACTCGTTGCTGCCTGGCTTCGGCCAGGCTTGGCTCTCCGGCGGCTGTGGCTGAGCGAGAACGTTATACACCTTACCGCACCGGGTATGGGAATTGAGTTCAAGAAACAGCTTTACGAAGAGGTGAAACGCCTTTTCTCCGAAGGCACACTGGAAGTCCTGGTGGCGCCGCCGAAAGAACTTCAGCCTACTGACCCGGCCATTCGCCTAGTCCATACGCCCACGGGGATCTCTGTGGATTGCAACGAGTATCCCTCCCAGATCGAGAACTATATTGCAGCCGCCATTCGTCTGAGAATTGCTTGTGATGCAAAGAATGTATAACTTTTGCTGCACGTGAAGACTTCGCCCAGCGGTGGAGCGGACGGGGGCCAGCCGTTCAGCCCAGTTTGTATTCGTGGCTCCGTGGCGGCTGGCCCCCGCCGCTTATCCGCCATGCCCACCTGCGACTTGGGAAGATTTGGACGTTTGCGAACCAAGGGCACGGCGGATACACTGCTTAAGTTTAGGTGTAAATGAACATCAGGCGACACACGGCCAGAAGGTTGACCTTCACATTTCTTTGGATGGCTGCTGGGTTCGTGGCGGCGGCTATCATTGGGCTTTTGGTTGCCCCTCTGGTTCCGAGGCTTGGAATAACAGAGGAGCACACGCCCACCGCCATGACCTTGATCTGTATCGGTTTTGCTGTGCTGCCATGGGTAGGCATGGGCATCCCCTTGATTTTGGGTCTGGTGGGAAAACTGCCGGGCACAAAACGCAACGTGCCTACATGATGACACCTAACATGGCGATCCACCAAATGAGCGGCACGCTGGGTGGCGTTGCGATTCGCGTGTTTCCTGATGCCGCTCATCGGTGATCTTGGTTGTTCGGCAATTTCCTATGCGCACCATTCAAGGTGAGGAAAAGCTCAAAGCCGTCTTCGGAGCGTGGCCATCTTTCCACGACGCCGAGGTGTGGGGTCTCGCCTACGAGCGCGTCCCCGAGGGCTTTTCTGTGGTTGCGGTGATTCACGCTTTTCAGATGACCTCAGAGGTGGACGCCCGGGGCTATTATGTTTTGAAGAACCATGCCAAGGTCCGCATTCGGTTTGACCGCTGTTCAGACGCGGCTTTGGACGGATTTAACCACCAAAATGTTCTGTCTGGGCTCGACATTACGGAGCCGGAGCAGGCCGCGCCAGACTCTTCTTTTCAGGTGCGCTTCGACACGTCCTACGGGTTGGCAGGGAGCCTCAGATGCAAGGACATCGTCGTTGAGGACGTTCAACCATGGAGGCCACCTTTCGGAGTTTATGCCGAACCCGGCGCTCCGCCGAATGGCGGCCCGACGAAGCCATCTGGCAAATCGGGCGGCGCCGGCGGGCCGCCATCGGTGAGTTGAGCGTTATGCTTGTGAAAATGCGCGCGCCAAAAGTCCTTATTGCGCTTCTCGGGGGGTGTGTCCTGGGTTGTGCGGCGCTGGTAGCTTGGGGCTACTGGCAGGTTTACGGCCCCGGTGGTTGGCGCGACCAAGTTTATGGTTCGACGGGTGCGTTTGCATCACGGCAAGCATTGGACGACTTCCGACAAGGACGCCTGCGTCTGTATCAACTCGCTGGCGAGAGCAATGCTGCCAAATATACGGGGACCAACGAGGGGCCATTTGAAGTCTGGGTTGCTGATTTTTATCCTTCGCTTGGGCGTGCGCACCGCTACGCGAGAGAGCAGTTCGTCGAATTTTACAATCGGAAGATGAGGTATATGCACGAATATCCCGAGAGATTCCAAGAAAGCAGCGGAGCCCAACCTGACGGTGCATCTAACCGGAGCCAGCCGATTCACTCAGAGACAAATCAACCACCAGCGGCGGCTGGCTCCGGTCGCTGACCTATATTTGCGTTAGCCATGAAGAGACGCCCCTTCGCAGAAAGAGTCAGTGTCCTGATCGCGAACTACGAGAACCTGTTTGCGAAACGAGGTGGCATTACGCCTTCCGACCCCTTGAAGTTTCACCTCTATCATCTGGCGCGTTACTGGAGCCGCCTTGTCGGTTTCTGTAGGCAGGTTCCAGAAAAGCCTGAGACAATGATTGACGCGGAGTTGGGCGCATGCGTCGCAGTTGGCTCCGAGTTCGCTCACAAGCTGATCGAGCCGAGCGCTCCCATTTACGAAAGTTGGCAGGACTACTGGAGGCGGACTCAGGCGATGCTGCACGACCGCCCGGTGACGCTTGAGGACGTCGAGACGGCTTCACGCGCATTTAATCATTGTCTTTCGGAATTGAAGTATGATCCTTGGCGCTAACATCTCGGTGCAGGCGACGCTGGTTTGCGCCTTCTGTTTAATCCTAAGTCATGTGCCCAGCGTGCCTGACCAAGACCGTTCGGCGTCAGCACCACGAAAAAGATTATGCGCTTCTTAAATTGGAATCAGCGGAAGGTTCAGAACCTGACCCCATGGGAAATCTGGGGGTTCATTGCTGGACGAGTGTTCATGAGCTTTGGCCTCGGAGTTCTGGTGATGCAGTATTTTCCCCAGGTTGCGGGCTCGTTGGGCATTCCCGCTCTGGTTCTCGGGGTGGTTCTTCTCGTTTTTGCCGCCAAAGGGTTAGCACGGAAGGAGCGCGCGAAGGAACAATAATGACCATGACGCCGAACTATGCATATGCACAAAAAGCGAAGCCAAACTTTCTATCCAGAGATTATTGACCCCAGCGCCAAGAAGTTCCTGAACCAGTGCAGTCTTTGTGGACGAGTTGGGTTGTCGCCGAGTGCGCTGGCTGTTGACGAGGGTGCGAGAAAAGAGCAGAAGACAGTAAAGTCTCATCTTCGGATGATAGAGTTTTTGCGAAGCATAGCAGTCGAGGGTTTGCGGAGAAGATATGAGCCATTACCCCTGGATCAATTCGGGCGTTGTGAGGTTTGCGTTCGAGTCGCAGAAGATCACCAGCCTGCGACCTAACGAACCAGATCGGTCTAGCCGCCCCCAGCCGCCTCCTTTTCTGTTTTCAACGGCTCGCGGGACTTTCGCCTGCTCTCCGGCGATGAACCCTTGCGGGCATAGAGCGAAAAGCAGCAGCAATACGCGCTCTTGTAAATATGGGCATGGCGGATAAACTGCTACGGGTCAGGCTGCGACTATGTCACGGACCCGCAATCTTATGCGCATTTTGCTATTCATGCTGCTCCTTTTAGCCGCGACCTCGGGCTTTGCACAAGCTGCCGAATTGGTTACCCACTTTGGCCGGCACGCGTCGAAAGCAACGAACGTTACCGTTGAGGTTTCCCCGGCGGGTGCGGATCATCTCACGTTCACCATAGCCTTCAGGACAAAGATCACAAATCCAGCCGGCGGGGGTGGCACCGTGGAGGCGACCAGTTCCGCCTCTGTCAACGAGTGCCCAGTCCGGGCTGGCGCATGGGCGTTCTGTGTTGCGAAGGCGAACGAAATTTGGTTCTACGATGGCGACCGATCATTTACTCGACTGCGCAACACCCCGGATGCCATTCGGACGTCTGCTACTTGCTCCGAGCCGAACCTGGGAGAACAAGCGCCAGATGCCTTGAAGAAATGGATTAAAAAGAACGTGCCGAAAGAACGGGCTCCAGGCAACGCCGGGAAAACGTGGCTCGTTCCGGCTTGGACGCCCTTGGTCCGGCGCGCACCAGCAAAACTCTGCTAACTATGCCTGAAAACACGTTGGAAATTACCCCCGTGGCACCAGACGAATACCGAATGCGAGACTTTGCCATTCCGGCGGCGGTGGCCTGGCTCCTGGCGTTTCTAACAAGGTTCATCCAGACGCGAAGCGGTGAGATGCTGGCTGCTCTCTCCGGTCCGAGGTATATGCCTATTGCACCGGAGGTATGGTGGTGCGGCTTTTTTCTCCAAATAGTAATTTGCATCTTCGCACCAATGAGGTTTATGCCGCATAGTCGCAGCGCGCTGTTTATGATGACAGGCTACTGGATTTGCCTTTCGGCGAATTCCATCTTTTTGGTCGCGGGTCATAATGAGATGGTGAGGTGAGGGAGCGATCAAGCCGCCCAGATAGCGCGTCGGCGACGTTCTGTTGGAGCCGGAGCGTGCGATTTCGCCGACCTGCGCCGTGCCTGGGAATTTGGTCAGCGGGACACGAGGCAGAGGGAGCAGGAGGGCAGAGAGGACGAGGAGACTCTATCCGCTATTGAACCCCGACCCGGTAGAAGAACGGTCCGACCCCGGTGGCGTTGGTGTCGGTGTAGATCGTGGTGCCGGCTTGGCCGACGATATTGCTTTGGAGGGTCAAGAACGCTGGCAGCGCAGCAAGATTGCTGCTGCGTTGGAGGTAGTAATTTATTCCGCTGACACTTTGCCACGGGACCGTCAGACCGGACACGCTGTTGGACGGTGACAACATTTTCAGGACAGACAAAGGATTGGTTGGATCGGTGCCGCAAATCCACTCTTTCCAGTTGTTCATCCCGTCGCCATCGGTGTCGATTAAGTCGGCGGAGCCGTCCGTGGGCAACCCGTATTGCTGGAGCCAGGCGTAGGAAATCACGGAGGCGGGAGTTTGGAATTCGTAAGCGCCAATGTCCACGGTGCCGCCCACGATGCGCGGATTGCCGTCCAGGTCGTTGGTGGCGGAAACGAAAGCATTGTTGCCGGAATTGATGCAGGGCGAGTTGGATTGTAGGCGATAGTCACCTCCACCCTGATCTACAAAAAGTGGAGCGTTGGTGATATTTGCAAAGCCGTATGCCGAGGCGGAGCAGCAATAGACGAGATTGGCAGAGTAGTAGTCCTCCCCGCTGTTGTAATATACAACGCAGTTTGTCGCCTCGCAGGTATAAAGCCCGGACCCGTGCACGGAGGCATAATTGGCCGAAACCGTGCAATCCTTGAGGGCACCGCCTGAAGCTCCGCCACCATAACTTCCGCTGCCGCCGTAACGGGCCGAGTTACTGATGACCAGGCAGTTGTTAAGAGCGCTTTCGGCTGCGCCGCCCCCTAAATTGAGGGCTGAGTTACCGGAGATGGTGCAGTAGTTCAAGGTGCCATTCCAGGAGCCTCCCCCGTAAACGGCTGAGTTACTGGTTAGTCTTGAGTTGTTCAAAATACTGCAAAACGATCCGCCACCGTAATAGGCCGAGTTATTGGAAAGTGTGCAGTTGCGGAGGGTGTCATAACAAGACCCCCCTCCATAATTACCTGAGTTGTTAGCTAACACGCAGTTGGTCAGTGTGCCGTAGTAAGAAGCGCCACCGTAACCATCACTAATGGTCGAGTTGTTGGAAAGCGTGCATCCGCCTAATATGGACTCGCCTGCACCACCTCCCAAAAAGCCGGTATTGTCGTGAAATGCGCAGTTGTTGAGCGCACCCCGAAAACTTCCGCCGCCCTCCTGCCAACCCAAATTGCCCGTGAGCACGCAGTTAGATACCGAGCTTCTTGAGGACTCGCACCAAACTCCGCCGCCGCTGTTCATTGTTGTGCCATCCGTCAGCGTGAAGCCGACCAACGTGGCATTACTGGCCAGAAACACACAACGCACAGGACCGTTGGTTATAATTTGATCTCTGTAGCCTTGAATAATCGTCACCCCCGGCCCGTTGACGCTTTGGACGACGACAGCCTTATCCACCACAACACGGTTGGTCGTGTGCGCATAGGGATAATTCGGATTATCGTAAGCTGTGCGACCGCCCGACTGGTAGAGGCCGTTGGTGACGAGGACTTGGTCACCAGCTATTGCAGCGTCAACGGCGTCTTGAATGTTCGTTGCGGCAGTGGTCCAGTCAGTGTAAGGCGGCACGGCGTTGGTGCTGTTCACGTCCACGTAGCGCACCGTTGCCGAGATGGTCGAGAAAGCAAACGGCAGGAGGATTACGATCAAATGGGAAGGTTTGAAGCTCATAATCGAGTCCCTTTGAATAATGCTAACGTCTCAAAGCATTTCATTATTGTCAAGGACACCGTGGGCTAAATTCAACGGGGCTGGCGACGCGCGTTACCCGGCACCGGCCCATGCCGCACAGGGGCCATCTGCCTTCTGCGGGGCGCTGGCGTTTTTCCACTCGGATTTTTGTGCTGGCCCGGGAGCGGGTGAGATTCTTCTTGTCGCCAAGAAGCAACCGCCGCAGGATAACGCTGACAGGTATGGCATATATCGTGTTGAACCTGTTGGCTATGAAAAGTGATACCAAAACCTGCGTCGCGAAGCGGGAAGGCGCAAGGGTTCGGATTACCGCCTTCGTAGAGTGCTCGCTAAATAAACCCGGCGCGCGTATTCAACGCGAGATCGAGAGTGCTTTGCCAAAGGACACAATTGCCTTTCGGCTGGTTTTGGATCGACCTGGAGATGACATGGTAAGGTCCGTCGAGCATGTCGAGCCAAATGTGCCCGCCGAGGTGACAACGGTTCGGATTACTGACGAAGCGGGACGGCGGTTGGTCGTGCCAGTGACAGAGGAATAAATAGTTGGCTGGAGGCTTGCCCGGAGGTTTCAGGCTGCGGCAACCAACACTCCTGACCGACAGCCCAGCGTCCAGACATAGATGCCGGCACTTTCAAATACGCCCGCCCTTTCCCTATACACATTTTAACTTGACATCATCACCGAGGCGGTGGACCCTGCCTTTCGGGGAGTGGGCCAGGGCGTCCGGTGGACGCTGCTGGCCTTTTACGGGGCTTCTCATAGAGATTAACTGTGGCCAGACTGGAGCCGAGGCCTCAGTAGATGCCGAGTCAGGACTTTTTCCGCCGCTTCGCTTTTTCCGTCCATCTCCCGCCGTCCCGGTCAAATGCCGCCGCAGTCCGCGAAAGGGACTCAGGTGTCATCGCGGTTGGTTTAGCTTTTCCACTAGCCCTAACGCGATATACTCGCTCAGGCTTTTCTTCACGGTTGCGATCAGCTCAAGGTCCAGGTTGCATGTTGAACCTGCCAACCCCATCACGGAAAAAGGTGGCTTGCTTCCCGGAGAGGCCAGGTGCAACGATGATGGGCATGGATTGGAGCGAGATTGATCGGTCCGGTGTCATCCCCGGCAGAGGAAGACGAATAGGACCCCCCGCTTCAGCCACCTGACCATCTCCTCGCCGCCCACACCAAATGAGAGAGGCTTGTAGCCCCAGGCCGATGCGGATATAATGCTCAAGGCTAGGCTACTCTACGCGCCTTCAAATGATTTCGTTCATCGTGCCAGCACATAATGAGCAGGCTTGGGTTGGCCGATGTGTTTCAGCCATTCGCATCTCGATGGAGGTGGTTGGCGAGCCGAATGAGATCGTCGTGGTGGATGATGCTTCCACTGACGCTACCGCGTCAGTCGCCCGGCAGCGCGGGGCGCACGTTATCCGAGTGGAACATCAGCAGATTTCTGCCACTCGTAATGCTGGCGCAAGGTCGGCACGCGGTGATATTCTAATTTTCGTGGATGCCGATACGTTGGTGAACGTCGATGTCATTCAATCGGCGTTGCGCAGCGTTCGTGCGGGCGCGGTTGGCGGTGGCTGCGTGCCGCGATTCGAGGGGTGGCTTCCGCTTTGGTGGCGACTGGCCTATCCGTTCACAGTGGGTGCGGTGCGCTTGCTGCGCCTGCCGGGCGGGGCCTGCCAGTTCTGCACGCGGAGCGCGTTTGAGGCGACAGGCGGTTTCAGCGAGGAGCATTACGCAGCGGAGGATGCACTGTTTGTCCAAGCCCTCAAGCGGCACGGTCGGTTTGTCGTGCTAACCGAACCAGTGGTTACTTCTGGACGCAACCTCCGTGCGCATTCTTTCTGGCGCATCACACGTTTGCTCACGCGCTTGGCCCTGCGCGGTCCCGACGGTTTTCGTGACCGTCGAGACTTGGACTTATGGTATCGTCCAGAAAGAGAGAAGCCCCGGTGATTGGGCCAGAGCGTCTTAGCGGGAGTGCAACGGCGGGATTCCACCTCCCGTGCCATATCGGATGCGCTCGGCCCGCCTGAAGAGCGCAGCATTATTCGGCCATCTACACGGGCATAGGTTAGATACTTTACCCTTTCGGCGGTGTATCCGACATGCCCGCCTCGGACTTGGGAAAATTCGGACGCTTGCACCCCAGGGCACGGCGGCTATAATGCTCCAGGCTGAGCAAGCCAGGCGATGAGTAGGAACCAAACGCAGGCTAACAAGAGCGCTCCATCGAGCCGCCGCCCTGCCTCCCCGCTCACTGCCAGACGGCGGTTCAAGCGCCGCATCCACGCTTCGGTCCGCGTGACTTTAACTTGGAACAAGCGCCAAGGCGGACGAGCTGCCGTCCCGACAGTGCGGATTCAGACAGGTCGAAGGCGGTCATGAACGCCAGGCCGGGCGCGCTGCGGCCCCGGCAGTGCGGCTCCACCCGACCATTGCCTGGCCGCCACACCAAATGCGGGAGACTTGCAAGCCAAGGCCGGGGTCTCTGATTGATATGCGAAACCGTTGAGAGGATATTCGACAATGCCGCTTGGTGTCGGGGCGATAATCGCCTTCGGCCTTCTCCCCTCTGCTATCAACGCCGCGCCCGGCGATGTTTAGGTTGGCTGAGACAGCGGCGCGATTAAACGTCCTTGGCAGCATTGCGGGTGGCGAACTTTGACGCAGTAATTTGGTAGAGAAAAAAGGCTTGCCCGCTCTCGTGGAGCTTTGTTCCCACGCGAACTGCGCCTATTTTTTCCACAGCCCGCTGTGAGCGCAGATTTTGCGGGCCAATCACAAAGATGACTCCAGTAACGAATCTGAAGGCGTGTTGTAGCATCAGCCGCTTCATTTCTGCGTTATAGATCCCGCCCCAGTGTGACCTGGCCAAGAACCTCCAACCGATTTCGACCTCGCTCTTTTGTTCATTGTAGCCGTGAAATCGCGACGAGCCGATGACATGGCCAGTTTGGCGATCAATAGTGATCAACGCTCCACCTGATTCCAAGGCTTGGTGGAAGAACATTTTGAATACGGCTTCTTTATAGCGGTCTTTGTTTGGATGCTGTTCCCAAATGAGCGGATCTGCGGCCACTGAATAAAGGTCATCAAAATCTTCCGCTCGAAGTGGTCTGAGTTCGAGGAGTTCGCCTTTCAAAACGGGTTGCAGATTAAAGGGCATTCTTGATTGTATCGAATGGCCTAGTGCCAGCACTCACTGTAAACGGGGCGCGCACCTCGCGTCGAGTGCGACATGCGACCGACAGCAGCCCAACGGCTAAGGAAAAACGCGAAGAACTTTCGCTCGGTGCCGCTGTTGGTGATGACCACGGTGTCGGGTTGCTCACCGCTACGAGCGGAGTTCGCCTTCGTGACGCCGACTCACGTGAAGCTACCACCCGATATTTGGAGCGTAATCCGGGATTGAGTTTTGTGGCGTTGGTTGACGGAGCCGTTGTCGGTTGCGTTATGTGTGGGCACGACGGTCGCCGAGGTTATTTGCAGCACTTAGCGGTTTCACCGCGTCACCGTCTGCAAGGCATTGGCTCGGCTTTGGTTGAGGCATGCCTGACCGAGCTAGAAACTCTTGGCATTGTGAAGACGCACATTGATGTGCTGATCGAGAATCAGCAGGCGCACGACTTCTGGCGTCGTCATGGCTGGCACAAACGTGACGACATTTTCAGATATTCATTTTTGAAGAGCCATGGTACGAACGCCTAACCTCGGGTCGCTGGGAGGATGGCCCCTCCCGGCTCCCACCCCACCGGTCATGAGGGTGCGCAAGCGGTTCCAGTTAGATCACGACTCCAGGTAGTCAGACCAGCGCCAGGGCGGCCCAGCCAAACCGGGCTCCATCCGATGCAACGCTCATGGGAATTTCGTTGCTCCCGGCTTCGTTGGGGTTTGACTTCCGACGACAGTGGCTCAACCTGAGTGCGTTGGACGATTTCAGGATTTCCATGAGGATTTACACAAAAGCCGATACGAATCCAATGTGCTGGGAGGAGTATGGAGCAGTTGTTGGGACGTTGCTCGATAGGGTCTGGGCGACCAGGCTGTCCTTTGACGCGGTTGCCCCCATTATGCGAAGTGGAGCCATCCCTGGTAATGTGCTGGCCATCCGGCTCCAAATTACGCGGCTCATTCCGCTTCAATTCAAATACTTTTCTCACCCTGCAAGGCTTGATCAGACGAATCCGATGCAAACTCAAGCAATTACCGATCATCTAAACATTTTGATCTGTGAGAACAATACCAGCACCGGAGGAACTGCCCAAGCGGCCATCGCGTATTTGAGAAGGATGTTTCCGCAGAGCAAGCTGCATTACGCAACCGTGGCAAAAGTATTTGGCGGGCCTGATTCTTTTGAGGGTATCGAAGGATATTACTTCGGCGTCCAGACAAACGAGCGATTCCTCGCGTCTCCAGCTCAGATGAAGGAGTTTTCGCTGAGGCCCGGCATCACAATATTTCCGTGGGAAATCGTGGAACACGAGCTAAAGGAAATACACGACTTTGAAGCCAATTCATCCAACAATTTGTTGGAGACGAACCGCCCCCGCTTCTCCGCTCGCTGCCGCGTGACAGTGTTGGAGAGAGAGAGCGCACCATTGAAACATAAAGGCCCACTATGACACATGACGAATTGATAACTGTCGCACGGACGCACACCATAGACATCCCCAAACTCTCGGGAGAGCCGTGGGCCACTTTGGAAATGCTGCCGAAGGTCACAGTAACGGACGCGGTAGTGGTCTCTTTCGAGAGTGACCAGCGGCCCGGAAAGATGTTCGTGGTGTTGGAGGGAGCGTCAGGAAAGTTCGTTGCTTCTGGCTTGCACTTCCAGAAGAAGTGTCCGGGTCACTGACCGGCGCGGTGTCAAAGAGTATGCTGAAACCGTTATCGATCCTCGCTTACCTGGCCATGGTTGTGGGTCTAATTGCGCTGCTGATCACGCGATGCCTTTTATCCTCCTCTCCGCTCGTCATCATACCGCAAGCAGTGGCCAATCCTGCTCGTGATTTGGGCGCGGGTTACCTTCGGTCGCCGCAGCTTTCACTTGCCCGCAAACCCAACGGAAGGTGGGTTGGTCACCACCGGGCCGTATCGGCTCATCCGCCATCCAATCTACACGGGTGTCTGTTTGTTTACCGGGGTCGGGGTTTTGGCCCATTGGTCGTGGAAGGCGGGTTTGTTGGGAGGGTTGATTTTGGGCAGTGCGCTTTTTCGGCTGTTCTGCGAGGAGGCGCTGGTGGTAAAGCGGTATCCTGAGTATCGCCAGTATGCAGCCAGAAGTTGGAGAATGGTTCCGTTTGTGTTTTAATCCGGGCACTCGAAGCATGAAAACGCGATACTTAATTCCCCTCGCGCTGGCGCTTCTTGGATGCAGCAGCCCCAAACCGCTCCTTGCTACGTTGACGGCTGATCAAGCTGGAACCCTTGCGCAGCAATTGGCGAACGAGAAGGCGCAGACGCTTTTCAACTGCCAGCCGTTTCGTGAAGGCCCACCATCCCGATTTGTCCAAGGGCGGTGGGTCTGGCGGGATCGGCGAGGGCATGGATTTACTGACATCGAAGGCACTGTCGAGTTTGAGGCGGATGAGCCTAACGTCAACGTCATACTTCTCGATAGCCGAGCCATGCTCCTAGAAAGGTTGCCGCGATGAGTCAGATGGCGGTTGACACAATCGGTCGAGTGCTCCCCGGGCGGCGATTCGGGCGCGCCGTTCACGCTTAGGCTGAAGGGCCGGGCATCGGTCGGCCAACCTGGATTTAAGACCGGGGCGTATGGCGCACGATTGTCGGCGGGGCCTGAAAGAAGGCTCGTGTCGTCACCGAAAGTTGGCCAGACTTGCCCCCATGTGGAAGCGGGTTCAAATCGCGCTCGCCGTTTTGCTCGTCGGTCTTTTGGGAGTGCTTGGGTGGCAGGTTTTCAGGTCGCGTGAACCAGTTTATGAGGGGAAGCGACTCAGCGCCTGGCTGAAGGACTTGGACGACCAGCATCCAGGCCCTGTTAATGATCACGCCATCGAGGCCATTCGCTACATCGGTCGTGACGCGGTTCCACAGATTATCAGCTCGCTCAGGACTCGGGACTCATCGCTGAAGCAGAAATTACTGAAATGGGCCAGCGAACATCACCTGGTCAAATCGGTTTATACTCCGGTATCGGAAAACCACCATCGGGCGGTGCTCGCGTGTAACGCGCTCGGACCTGATGCTAAGCCCGCAATTCCAGCATTGGTTGCGCTGCTGAACGATGGCTATGCGTCGGGGTATGTCGGAGCGGCTTTGGGTCGGATTGGTCCCGAAGCCATCGTTCCGTTAATCGGCTCGTTGACCAACTCCAACGTCTCGGTGCGGGTTGAAGTCGCACACTCTCTTGCCAACTTCCGACGCAGTGATCCAATAGTCGTGCCCACCCTGATCCAGTGCCTCAACGACAAATCGAGTTTCGTCCGCTCCTTGGCGGCAAATTCTTTGGGCCGAATTGGACAAGAACCCACCGTCGCAATTCCCGCCTTGGTGCTCCTGCTGAACGATGGAGACCCGCAAGTGCGCTGGAATGCCTGTCTGGCAATCGCGGAATTTAAACAACAGGCTCAATCCGCAAGGACGCCGCTTTTCGCTTCATTGGGAGACCCTGATCCCTCAGTCCGTGGCACGGCAGCTATCGCGCTGGCCCGGATCGAACCCGAAAATGCTTCGAGCGTTGAAAAAGTGATGCCCTATTTAATCGAAGACCTCGAAGGTTTCCAAGGCTCGAATGTAAAGTTCCCTCTTAACTTCCGCTATCCTGCGATACAAGCACTTGGTGAATGCGGAAAGCAATCTCAACCCGCCGTGCCAGCCCTGTTGGAATGCTTGAAAGCTGCGGAGCCGTATATGCAGGAAGCCGCCGCCAGGTCTCTCAAGGCCATCGACCCCGAAGCCGCCGCCAAAGCGGGCGTGAAGTGAACGGCTGAGCAGTTTGAGAATCTCCACCATGGCCAACGCGGAGGCGGATGCGTCGCGGTCGGGGGCCGTGAGGCTCCGCTTTGGCCATTTCCTCGCCGCCACACCAAATGCGAACGCTTGCGCCCCAGGGCACGGCGGATACACTGCTAACGGTTCGGTGGCGGGCCGTTTCTGAAAATGGACACGAATGAAAGAGCAAAGACAGGTCGGGTGAGTGTCGCTCGGGTTGTCAGGTTCGTTGTCGGGGTTGTGGTCTTCGGAGTTCTAATGGGCATGAGGACCAACTTTCAGTCCCTTTGGACCCGAAGCTTTGTTGCAGGTTGTGCTGCCGCATTCTTGGCCTTCTGCATTTTGCCGATGAGGAGACGCTGAGGGTGAAACGAATGCCAAACTCGTTGAGGGAGCTGACAGGCGCGGCTTAACTCCGTCGTCATGCGATAGGCACCTGTGAAACACAGACACATCATCTTTAATGTGGTCGGAATCGTAATCGCCGGAATCGTCTCGGTGTCGCTTCTCGGCGCTTTGACCGGCACGGCGGCGAGAGACCCGATCCACAGGGGACAGAACTTCTGGGTGGTGCTAATGCTGCTCGAAGTGCTGATCATTCTGCTCGTGGGAGTTGGGAGCCTTGCGAACCTGTCCCGGCGTGGACTGGCATTCTGGCCCACTATCTCCATGATTGTCGGCTATTTCATATCTGTTTTGTTTCTGCCATTTGGCATCTGGGGAATCGTGGCTCTATATTTGGAGCGGAAGAGGCGAGGTAAAGGGCATCGATGGGCGTGACCATAGGAAATCACCGAAGCCGGGTTGCCCTGTGAGCCATTGGTCGTTAAATACCGCCTGTTACGACATACCTGCAATTGAGATTTGCAGCCACCTCCCCTCGCTTCCAATCTGCACGCGCTTTCCGACCACGCTGGCAACGGAGACTGACTTTGCGCCACTGCAAAGCCGACATTTCAGTTGAGCAATGCGCGCCCGGCGCTCCGAAAAACGCAGCCGAATATAAATAGCTCCTGCTACCTCAAAAATGAGGACAACGGCAATGAGAACTACCCAAGCGATAAGCAATGACGCACCAATCGTTTTGCCAAGGGCGAACCGGATCAATACGAATGACACAAGAGCCGCCACCAGGGCGGGTAAACATCCTGCCGCACCAGCAAAAACGATGCGCGGGGAGTCAAAAACGTTTCCGCAACCCAGGCAAATCCGGCGCTCCACTCGCAAGAGAATGCCTTGAGGCTGGCGGAGAGGTAGGTCTCTTTGTGTGCCCGCAAGGTGGACCATTCCAGTGGATGCGGAAGCGGCTTAATTTCAGCGCCGATCAACAAAGCCTGATATTCTCCCGGCATGACTTTTCCCGTCCTCTTGCCGTCGAATGTGACTTGGGCAGCCAGAGCTGTGTCAATTGCTCCCTGTGCTGACTCGTCGCTATCCTCGATTCGGTAGATTGTGGGCATCCGACGCGGAGCAAGATTGTCCAGAACCTGAATGCCTGTTGCAAGTCTTTCGGTTATTCCTGGGCGGCGGTTTTGTGGCCCCATACAGATGCTTGCCGCACCAGTCTTGAAGCCGATACCGTGGATGTCCTTGGCCAGTGTGTAGGGATTGGCCCGGACTTTCTCCACGGCATCCTCGCCGTAGGTCTTGTATTACCGTAACGAACTGCTTACACTTCTCAATCGAAAAGGGCAGTATGGAACTTGAATACAATTACACGTGCCCAAATTGCTCGAATGATTGTGTGGTGGCTGCTTCCTTGGCTGGCCAGAATGTCACGTGCCCGAATTGTTCAAACGAGTTCTTTGCAACTCCCCCGGAAAACCCCCTGGCCATAGAGGTGAACAACGGTTTGCCGCCGTTCACAATCCCGGCAAAGCTGCCGTTCTTTAAATCCCACCGCCGCCCGTTTCTTGAAAGTCGTCTCCAGGAAATGATGGCGTTCGGCGGCGGCTCTATAAGCAAAATAGCTGAGGACGAATTGAACAAAAATGCAATCGTGCTCGGCTTTGACTCAAGGGAAGGCTCAAAGCTGATTGGCGAGCACTTCATGCGGGAGTTCGAGCCGATTAAGAAGCGAATGGAGGATACGCTATTGATGACCGACGACGATCTTGCCGCCATCGATCAGCTTAAGAAGAAATACAATGCCACTCTGACGCTGGAAGGCAACGCGCAGATATTTCGCGAGATTTACGTGATCGAATCCACAGGAAAACTTCCGCCGCCAATCGTCACCAGCTTGATGCTCGGCGAGAAAGAGACGGCCTATTACGCAGTCATCACGACATGGCACCAAACGCGGGTCCATACTCATGGGTATTCCGGCTCGTCCGTCAGCATCCCAACTGGGATCAAAGGCGTTTCATTCGGGTTTGGCCAATATACACCCATAAAAACGGAAGACCTCACGCCGCTCTCTGTCGGAACACTTTATGTCACCTCGGCTCGGCTCTTGTTTGAAGGTGAGACGCGGAACACCAGCATTACCTTCAAGAGGATCGTCGATTGCCATATTTACGCTGACGCGCTAAGGGTTGAAAAGGGCACCGGTAAGCCAGATTATTTTCCAATGACGCCTCCACAGGCCCGCTATATCGTGGCTCTGATCGGCGCTTTGAAATAGGAGACAGACCGCTTTACTTCCCTGCTTTTTGGATTTGCACTTCCTTGTTCACGCCGGCCAGCTTACCGCCTTCCAGGAGGACTCGGCTGAACAAGACCTTTGTTGTGGTGAATGGCTTGCCAGTTTCCACGACAAAGTTGAAGGTTGTTTCGGCGTCGGGTGCCAGTGCTGGCCGGTCCTTCTTCCCGCCGATCACCCATCGCACGGCCTGACCGGCAACCTTGCCTTTGTCATCCACCAGAAAGACTTGGGCGCGGGCGGATTCCACCTTTTCCTTGAAGGTGTTCTTCATGGTTAGCTTGATGACGACCTTCTGGCCAACCTGCTTTGGCGCGTCTACCTTCACGAGCAGATCCGCGCGAGCAAGCCCTCCGCACAGCACCAGCGTCCAAACCAGCCAACACAACCTGATCTGTTTCATATTGTCAGCCTCGAAGCGCTACCCTAACAGGCTCGAAAGCTCCTTGAACTTAACGCGCATCTTTGACCCCAGATCGATCACCGGGTTGAACTTCACTGCAATTTCATTAAAGGGCACATTGAAGGGATCAAAGACATAGCACTCCCGAATCGTGGGATGATTAACAGGTATGTCATGCACAGGGAAAGTCGCATATTCGACATTCGTCGCACCTAGCTGACTACCAACCCGAGCAACGATGACCGTCAATACCTGGATGGTCACCGGTCGTGTTTTGGTAACCTCCAATACCAGTTTATTGTAACGTCGGAGCCTATCATCGGGCCTGTCCGGGGACCTCTGGAGTTGCTTGTCGAAATTCACCAATCGAACTTTAAAGGCCGCCCGCTCTTCCATCACAGCAATCAACGCATCGATATTTGTGAGCTTCTTGTATCCGGCGTAAATTTGGTCCTTGAAGAGTTCCCTAGGCTTGGCCTCAATCCATTCCTGGAAACTCGCAAAGAGCGAGCGTTTGACTTTCTCCTCCCACGAAAACCAATGCACTGTATCTCCACCAGCCTGAGTTTCAAAGCAGTAGCATAATTCCGTAGTTCCGTCGTATCCGAACGGGAAAATAGACTCGGTCGTCTCCTCCTTGAGTCTCAAGAGTTCTGATTCAACTGACGTTGAATGCGGACTCCTCAATGGATAAATCGTTAAAGCTCCTCCAAAAAAGCTACCTGGTCCAACTTGACATAAAAAGTTTACATAAGACACTGGCGGCGTTAAAGAATGCTCCTGAAACCAAGCATTAACGTCAATTTGTTCCAGCGCTCCACCGAGAAGGTGGTAGCCACCATCTCGGTGAGCTGTGAGTTCTCTTTTGAATCCGTCGAACATTATTAAGGCTGAACGAGTTTTACGCTGTCGAAGACAGTCCCGTAGGGTTGCGCTTTATTCAACCACATAGATTGTGTCCCCTGACTACGATTTAGCCCAGAGGGCTTGAGCTGAAGATTCGATAGCTCATCAGCACCTCCGAACTGACGTTGAATGATGTGGTCCACGTCGAACCCTTCTGGGACTGGTCCATTCGCACTTTCCCAAATCGATCTGGCATTGGATGCTGGTAAGGAGGAGGAGCGGACTTTAACGAGAATGCCATCGTCCGCCGCCTGTTGATAGATTGGCAATTCATAAGCCATCGACGTAGGTAATCTCAGCGTTGTGCTCTTAGCGGCGAGTTGCCCTGACCCATACCACTCTCCCGCTCGCGTCTGCCAGGAGAGAACATTACCCGCCTGCCAGTCGGCGAAACCCGCTGAGAACCGAGCGCCTTGGGCGGCCTCGCTCATGATTCCCCCCGCGAACGGAAGGGCCGATGCAAAATTAAGGCCCATGCTTGCCGTCAAACCCAACGCGCTCATCGGGTCCACCCGGTTTCCCGTGACCAAATCCGTGCCGGTGTATCCTTGTTCGATGTACTGCTTAATCCCGCCAACCAGCGGTACCATGTTCAACAAAGATGAGAACCCTTGACCCGCACTATAGTCGCCGCCCGCGCCCACTTCGTTATAGCCCTGCATGAGCGTGCGCTGCATGTCGGCCTGCGTTTGGTTATACGCATCCACAAAGTCACCACCCTGCTGCGCCAGCGGGTCCGTAATTCCGACGGAGGCAAGACCTGCCCCGGAATAATCAGGCACATGGTCGGCCAGCGTGTCCTGATAGGAGGTCGGGTCGCCCATCTGTTTCCCAAACCTCCCCGTCGGGTCAAAATAGTTGACGGGATCACCGGAGCACAACGAGAAGCAGCCTGGATTGGCGGAATCAAACACCGGGTCGTGGGCCAGGAACCGACCAGAACCCGGTTCATACGGGCGAGCACCCCAATGGAGGGTGCCGATGGACTCCATGTGCTTGCCGCGCCAGCCCACGCTTTGGGCCAAGTTGGCGTTGAGTGTCAGCGCCGGGGATTGATACCCCGGCACCGGCCCGATGCTGTTGAACCCCGCCGGGTTCCATTGTGACGGGTTGTCAGAGCCTCGTGGCAGGCGGGCCGATACCACGTAGGCACCAAACCACAGCAAACAAGCGCTGGACCAGATGTTTGCCATTCTCATTGAGAGCACGGTTGTTCTCACAAAGGGGGTTGCACCGTGCGCGAACTATTCTGAAAATCCGGTGTCATCCGTCAAGAATTTCGGCTTCATGGATTTTCGTCTCATTGCGTTGACCAAATATTCCCTCGCACATGTGAGTTTCCCAAGAGCGTCGTCGTTCTTCCGTTCCAAAAACAAGGTTTTAGCCTTTGCGATCTCCTGCTTAGAGAGGCGAAGCCATTGGAGGGCTACCTCGTTCGTCTCATTTTCCAGCAGGATTCCATAACACCGCGACAGCCGCTCAAAAAACCTCGGACAGTCCATTTGGTCTTCGGGCGGAAAGTCGGGGGCGTTCAGCTCGGCATAGGCCAGCAGGTCGCCCCCTTCTCGATAGGTTCCTCTTAACTGCATAATCAATGTCCAAATCCGGCACCGATGGTCGGCCTTATAATTACGACGCGATTGCCCCCAGAAAAGTTTATGAAATCCTGAATCTGCGGCGAGGCGAATGTCTTATCACCGATGGTGCCCTCGATGATTACTCCCTCACCGGGAATTCGTAAATCTGGAATGCGATAAGCGTCCGAGCCGGTCGGGTCACGCAGCCACCGATTTACCAAAATCTGGTTTCCCGGTCCCTCTTGGACTCCTTCTCTTTCCAAAAACAACAACGTTCTGGCCCGCGCAGCGGCATCTACTTTCTGACCAAGGACCGTTTCCCAGTTCATGCCTGCGGGAACCACCGTTTTCCCCTGATTAAACCGGTCAACAACCTTTACCCATTCCTCATTATAGTATCGCTGGTAATTCGCCGTCACGCGGCTTTCCAAGGAACCCTGAGTCAGGAGTAGCGGCTGATTGGCCTCCTGCGCCAACAATCCTGATTCCGCTTGGGCGGCTGAGCCAGCTTCCGCTGCGATAGCCTCCTCCTCACCCAAGGCAACTCGCGCCTCGGTGCCGAAAGCAGAAACCTCTGCGCGGGCCACGCCCGCCTCGGCCTCCAGCGCGCCGACTTCGCCTCCGCCGAGTTCCGGCATCAGGAGCATTGTGGCCAGCATCACGGCGTTGGGTAACGCGCTGTAGCCCGCGTTCACCCCCGCCTCATACGCCGCGCTCGGATAAACGTAATAGCCCGGCTCGTGGGTCTGCTGCGAGTTGTTTAGCGCAGTCATTGGCGAAATAATCCCGATGTCCGCCATGAACCCGAGCACGTTGTTCTCCAGCTTGTTAGCGTAAGTGTTAAGGCCCTCGGAAAATCCCTTTGAAAATCGGCCATCAGGGTCGAATTGGTTTAAGGGGTCACCACCACAAAACGAGAAGCCGCCCGGATTTGCCAAGTCGAGAACCGGGTCATGGGCCAGGAAACGCCCGCTCCCTGGCTCATACGGCCTTGCACCCCAGTGGTAGATGCAGGTGGCCTCCACGTGCTTGCCGCGCCAGCCCACGCTTTGGGCCAAGTTGGCGTTGAGTGTCAGCGCCGGGGATTGATACCCCGGCACCGGTCCGATACTGCTGAACCGCGCCGGATTCCATGCAACGCCAGAGGACGCATTGGTAACGCTCCCAATGATGTTGCCGAAGAAATCCTGGAGTAGGCCGATGCCGCTGATATGGCCGAATGGAGTGACCCGTTCCAATCCGCCCACGCCCTGGAGTCCGCCATGGACGCCGTTGGCGTCGGGACCGTAGGTTTTCATGTTGAACACGCCCCCGTTGACCACCACGCCGACTTCTTGAAATTCCACTTGCGGATCGAACCAGGAATCCACCGTGCTGACGGCGTCGGCGGGGCTGGTGATCGGCGTGTTGGAAACCACCAGCGTCGTGGTGGTGCGCACCTTGCGGCCAAGGCCATCGAAGATACCAACCCAGTCCTGGCCGCTGCCCACACTGTCGCGCTCAGAGACTTTGATGAGCCGGTCAAAGGCATCCCAGGTGAAGGTCTGCGTCCGGTTAGTCTGGCCGTTGGAACTGAGCCAAACCCGCTTGGTCACGTTCCCATCGCCATCGAAAGCGTTTGTCACCGTGTCCGCGCCGCCCGTGGTATTAAAGGTGTTGGTAGCGTGGGCGGTGTAAAGGCCGCTCGGATGGATGGCGGCAAGCCGCAACGTGTTAGAGCCAGGGGTCATGTCCACCATGGCCCGCCAGCGCCCCTCGGCATCGGTCCCGTCGAACTGGACGCTGACCGGGTTGCCGTTGAGCGTCGCCGAAACACTGGCCGCGCCCAGGGCAAGGCCGGTGGCGGGACGGCGAAGGATGGCGGTCTGCTCGTTGGCGACCCGGTTTAGTCCATCCAATCCGCCGCTGACGGGGGCCGACCAGGTGTTGGTGGATTGGGCGGGGGTGCCAATCGAGGTCAGGTTTCCCAAGCCTCCCGCTTGCCCGTTGTCGAATGTATAATTGTTGGTGAACTTTTGGATGGCGGAAACGTTGAAAACCTCCTGAGTGAGGCGCTGCGAATAAGGCGCATAACCGTAGGTGCAGGCGTTGGTGAAGTCGTTGAGACGACCAGCGGTGTAGCTGGCGAGGCGGCCATCATTGCGCCAACTGAGGGTCTCACTCAGATTGGTGGAGTTAACTGTGGTCTGAGTCTGCAAAACCCGGCCCGCCCCGTCCCGTTGAGTGACAACGTAGGTGCGATAATTGTTGGTCCGTCCGATGAGCAGGCCGTTGTCCCCGTAACCAAAGCTGGACCCATCGGCAGCGGTCATCAAGCCATCGGCCTGGTGGCGGAAACCGTAGTTTTGCTGGCCGAAGTCCAGCTTGCTCCTTCGCCCTGCTCCATCCCAGTTCTGGACGATGCCGGAAAGGCCGCTGCCGCCGACCGAAACGGTTTCGTAAGTGATCTGGCCGTAGCTGTCGAATTGGCGCAAGACGGTGGTGGCCGGGCCGGTGTTGGTGCTGAAGGACTGAACGAGATTGGTGAGCAGACTGCGCCGGTCATACTGATACGCGGTCGAGGTCTGCTGTTCTGCCGCCGAGCCGGTTGTGGTAAGGTTGGTCAGCCGCAGGAAATCATCGTAGCTGTAGGTGTTGGTGGTGCTGCGCCCGTTGATCATGGTTTGGAGCAGTCCGGCAAACGGACTGCCCGCGCCGAAATATGAATAAGACATGGCACGGGAGGTCAACGAGCCGCCCGTCTCCTGCTCGGTTGCTTTGCGCCCATCGCTCAGATAGGTCGCGCTCCAGGTTAGCCCCCCTGGCATTGAGCGGGAGAGAACATCGCCCAGGGCATCGCGGGCATAGACGGCGAACACGCCGTCACGGTTGGTCTCGGTTGCCACGCGGTTTAGGCCGTCGTAAGTCCAGCCATTGGTCGCCCAAATCGTGACCTGCGACCCGCTGATGGAGCATTGCTGCCGTGCGATGCGGTTTGCCGCCCGGTCATACTTTTGCCACAAATATTCCTGAATCCCATTGGTGGGGTAGCCTACCGTCAGGACTGTGTTGCCATCATTATCGGTGAAGGTGGTTGTCGCTACCGCGCCGCCGCCCGAACCGTTGGTGACCGTGACGCTGTTGTGGTTGGAGCCGTAAGTGTATGAGGTAACCCGCAGGGGGGTGACCGCATTGGAGGCGTAAGCGGTGACCTGAGTCGGACGGCCCAAAGCATCACTTGTGGTAACGGTCTTTTCACTCGCTGCATTGGTCACTGTGAGCGTCTGGCCGCTCGAATCGTAAACGTAAGCGGTGATCTGCTGCGTAAGGTTCGTGGTGTATGTGGTCAGGTCCAGGTTCAGACCAACCACCTGGATAACCGGGCCGGTGGCAACTTTGCGGCGATCCAAGCCATCAAAGAAATTAGTGAAAGTATTGCCGCCCTGGTCGGTGACCTGGATCGCGTTGCCTCGCGTATCCGTTTGAACGATGTTGGTCGCCAGGCCCGGGCCGCTGGCCGCATGGAAGATGCGGATGGTCTTGCGGTTGGCGTCGTCGTAGGTGCTCTCCCAATAGTCGCCGTTGCCCTGGAACTGGCGCTGGACCCGGCCATCAAGGTAATAGCGCCAGCCGTTGGTGGAGCCATCGGCATTGGTCTGAATCATCATCTTCCCGGTATAAGTGAACTGCCGAGTGGTAACCCCGCCCAGGGGATTGACTATGCGCGAGACCTGCCCGCCCGATTCGTATCCGAAGGAGTTGGTCGCCATGGCGACTCCGGCAGCACTGTAAGCGACCTCATTGGTAAGCTGTCCGATGGCATCGTGGTTTTTGACGACATGATTTCCGAGCGGGTCGATGACGTTGGTCAGGTTATTGAAGGGGTCATACTGGAAAAAGGTGGTCGCGTAGAGGTCGCCATCAGCCGGAGGCTGCACTCCACTGCCATCCGCCTTACCCTCGCAGCGCCAGTGAATCTCGGTGATCTTGCGCCCGGCCCCGTCGTAATCGCGCCAAACGTAATCCTCCGGGTTGTAGCGAGGGCCGTCCGTCCAGACGAGGTCACCATTCTCGCTGTAATAGGAATATTTCCAGGCCAGCGGAATGGAGGCGTTGGCCTCATAGACTTCTTCCACGGTCTTGCGCCCCATAGCGTCATAGGCAAACCGCTGGTTCCGGCCCGCCGCATCGGTCCGCTGCTCCAACTCGCCGCGAGCGGTGTAGAAATACGTGTTGGTGACAGCCGGGTCGCCGGTGCCGGTGTAAGCCACGGTTTGCGTGAGGAATCCCCGCCCGTCATAGAACGAGTCGTTGGTCGCGGAGCCGCCCCGGATCACCCGCTGCAACAGCCCAAACGCGCTGTTGGTCGTGACCGCACCGTTGGTCACCGTCTGAACGACATTGGTGTAGAAATATTGATTGGTCGAAACGCCCGCGCCGTTGGCCTGCCTTACGACCATCGTGGGGGACATCGGCAAGGCGGCGTTGGTGTAATAGTAAACCGCCTTGTTAGTCATCGGATCGGTGACCGTGCTAAAGAGATTGCGGTTGGTGTAGGTGAATGAAAAAGTCGCCGTCTCATTGGTGGCACCGTCACCGGTCAGGTTCCCGGTCAGCACCGCCTGGGTCAGGTTGCCGAACGAATCGTATTGATAATCCGTCCTCAACAAGCGTTTGTCGGTCCTGGACTTGAGGCTGTGCGGATAATACCCGGCGTCGTTGGTGTTCGAGAACCAAACCTGGGTCTCGGTCTGGCCCAACTCATCCGTGATGCTGGTAATGAGGTTGCTCGTATATTGATACGTGTTTGTGTGCCCGAAAACGTCTTTGATATAAGTCGTGCCCGTGATCAGCGCATTGGTGAGGTTGGTGAAATTGTTGCTGTAACTAAACGTGGCGTTGGTGATGGGGTTCAGATCGTTTCCCACCGTGGCGGCTTGGGTGACCACGCGGCGCAAACCGTCGTAGGCGTTGGCCAGCACGCGCCCGTCCGGCTTGTCCTCCTCGATAATCAGGTGCGTCGAAAAGATGTTGGTGACACTGTTGGTGACGCCGGTCGTGTGCTGGTAGGTGTAGTTGATCTGCGATTCGTCGGGCAGGGTTACGGTCACCAGGTCACCGTGATCATCGTAATCGTAGTTGAGGAGCCGCCCGTCTCCGGTCAGCGCCTGGACGATGTGAGCGAACACGTCGTAGTAGAAGTCCAGGAAATTGCCGTTGCTGCTCTGGATTCGTTTTAGTTGCCCGTAATCGGGCTGAGTGTTGTCCGTCTGGTAGCTGAACGTGTAGCTATTCCCGTTCACGTCCGTCCACTTCTGGAGATACGGTCGGCTGCGTTCAATGGTGCCATTGGTGCCGGTGACCGGGAAGGCCATCACCTGGAACCGGCGCAGGCTCCCGTCCGTGCCCGTTAGGTAATAATTGGTGCCGCTTACGTTGCTGAAGTTGGTGATGTAATTGTTGAACAGGTTGGCCGTCGAGCCGATGCCCGCTGAACTGCGGTTGTTGAGTTGCGAATTGTCGGCGGCGGTAGGCTGCCAGAAATTGGTTCCGGCGACCGGTTGGCGATAAGCGACCACCGTGCCGTCCATCTCGGCGGCGTAAATCAAATTGTTGGTCACGAGGCGCAGATAGGGCTGGTAAGCGGGTCGCCAGCCGTAACCAAACTGGCTGTCGCCCAGATCCACGTCCTGGCTCGAATAATTGCGGCGAATGATGAGCGACATCGGGCCGGGCAGATTCAGGTCCGTCCCCTCGATATAAAACTCGCCCGTCACCGCGTTGACCGGATCGGCTATCGCGCTGGCCAGTTGCGCAAACTCAGGGCCGACGTGCGAATCGTAATCGCCGCCGTAATTAACGGTGTCTTGGTAGGCCGCTGCCCCGGAAAATCCCAGGCTGGAGGCAGCCACGTCAAACTGTTGCTGTTGTGCTATGTTCGCGCCCCCATAGCTGTAGGAGGAGAAATAATTGCAGGTTGTGGTCGCGTCCCACCAGGAAACGGTTTCGGCCAGCGGCACCGTGGCCGGAGGACTGACCGAGTTGAAGTAGGTCACGTTCCAACCGCTGGCGTCTGACAGATTGAAACTCAAATCAATGAAGTTAAAATCCGGTGGGCTGTAAATGGGATCGGTTAGCGGGTCGCCCCAGCCGCCATTCTGCGGCATCTGGTTGGCGCTGATGAGGGCGGCCAGGGAATTCTCGGTGAAGATCATCGCGCCCATCCCTGTGTAGCCCACGTTCGTATTGGTGACCGGCGAAGCGGTGATGAAAACCGTCGAGAAGCCGTTGTAGTTCGTGTTAAACGCGTTGGTCACCTGCTGCCATATCCCCGCATCGTAGGTCGGTAGGTTGGGGTAATTCGTATAATTGTTTGGGTCTAATACGATCATTCCGGGCTGTCCGGGTTGTTGAGCCTGGAGCAACAATCGCACGGTCGAGACGCCGCCGGTCTTTGCATAAAAATCCTCAATCACCTTGTGTTCCTGGGCCGAACACTCCGTTGCCCATATCCTGGGGAAGCCGACAAACTCCTGCGCCGCGTCCGCCCCCAGATCCGGGCGCAGGCTCTTGTTGCCAAACGAGCTCATGGCGAAATAGCTCATGTCCACGTTGGGGTGCACCAGGCTGAGGGGACTGGTCAGGTTGCCGCTCGAATCCCGTTTTGCGCTCAGCTTAGACAAGCCTTGGGCAACCAGCGAGCCGACCTGGACCTTGTGCAGTTGCTGGAGTTGGCCGCCAAATAAGTCCACCCGTTCATAGTAGGCCATGCCCATCAGGTAGGGCAGCGTGCCCTGCGTAATGTCCGGCGAGAGCGAGTTGGTGATGAGCGGATTTGCCTGAACCCGCTGTTGCATCGCCCAATACTCCTGCGCCCAGGTCTCCTCCATCCGCTTGGTCACCCGGCCGGCGTTCAGGCAAATCGCCGCCAGGTCACCCAGGCGCATCAAGGAGTCGTTGGATTCGGTGAGCGTTTCACTTAGCCCCAAATACGACGCCCAATAATTGGCGTTCGTGACTGTGCTGCTCTCCGTGCGGTGCCGCTTGCGCGTGAAGCGGACCGTCAACTGGTCGTCCGCTGTGGTCAACGTCATCGTGAGTTGTTGTTGATTAGTCAGGGCTGAGTCGTTGGTAAACGCCATCACATTGGTGGCGGCGGGCCGGAAGGGGGCCAGCGAAAGGATCAGGCTGTAATTGCCGTTGGTGGCCACGTGGCGCACCAGGAATTTCCGATTGTGCAAATCCAGCGTCCGCAGGTCGCCGGTAAACAGCGAGTTGTTCGTATTTCGGTCGCTGAACACCTGAACGCTGATCGTATCGAAAATATTAGTCCAAGTCGGATAGACATTTGTGATGCTGGTCAAATCATGCACTGTATTCACCGCGCCATTGGTTACGGCAAAGGGCGTGGGAAAATCGCTCCACCGGGCATATTGCACGCGGCGATTGAATGCTCGCGTGCCGATGTCATCGAGGGAAATTCCGGGCGCGTTGGTCAGCAGCGCGTTTTGCAGGAATTTGCGAAACAGCACACTGGGCACGTCCGTCTCGGTACTCAGCGAAAAGATATTCGTGTCCCCCAGCAGATATTGCCTCACCCATTTATAGGCGTTGTTATAATTGGTGGGCATGTAATCGTACAGGTTGAGGCCCTCGACGACTTGCGTATCTTTAAGCCAGGGGAACAAATGCACCCATTGTCCGTTGATGTAAGCTGCCACCCAGGGATAGTTAACCGAAACTAACGAGTTGGTGGTGTAAATTTGGCCGTTGCTATTGACCGCGCCTTTAATCTGCATCCGCAACAGCGTCGAGAGGCGCGCATCGAGCATCTGGACACCGTCATACGGAGCATATATGTAGGCCGCAGGCACCCCGGCCCGTCGCAACAGATATATCAACAGCGCACACTGTTCCACCGGCGAGCCTTGGCCTTCCATGAAAGTGCCCAGGGCGCTGCGATTGACTCCCCCCAGGTTCACCGAAGTGTCCGTCAGCTTGTTGGTGTCGTTGTTGTAAGCAATGGCATCGGTCAGCTCGATCTCGTTAAACACATAGCTGGCTAGCGCCAAGGCGTTGCTTCCCATGTCCGTCACAAATTGATCAAGCGTTGGGTGGTCTCGCAGTTCGGGGCTGTTATCCAGGTCGAGCCAGTTCGTAGCGCTGCTCGATACGGCATTGGTCACCACGGCCTGCACCGCCAACAGTTCTGTCACTGATTTGCCTTCGTAGCTCGGCGGCAACGGCGCCCCTTGAAACTGCGGTTGGTCCACAAACGTCGCCCGCCAGACTGGCCGGGCGTCAAAGTCCAGCGAATATAACGGTGCCCATGCCGCGGACCAATCCGCGTTCTCCACCATGGGGCCTTGGTCCGTCGCTCCCAGCATCCAGACGGTGTATTCGTAGTTCGCGGCGGTACTGTCGGCTTGGTGCGTCAACGCTAACGACCCGATGAAACTCGTTCCCCAGGCTTCATCCGGCAGGACCGAAAAAGTCGTCGTCAACCCAGGCACCGTAACGGAGGCGCTGTCTCCCGCCGCCAGGAAGTTGGTCCACTCGCCACTCACAGAGTGGATCGGCATCGTGTATGACTGGTTGGTCACAAACGCGCCGGACGTCCGGTCGGTCACAGTGATCAGGAACGCGTTTGTTCGACTCTGCAATATCCACGTTCCCGCATAGGCCCCAAAATGATAGGCCTGCCCGATGTAGAGCGGGCTGCCTCCATACTTGCTCCCGAACGCGGCCACCGCATTCGAGATCGCGATGCGGTTGGTGATATACTGTTGTGGCTGCGTGTTGGTGGCATCGTAATGATACAAGTTGGGCTGGCCGTAAGCTGCCATTATGGGCGCTGGCCCACCTGGCACTCCCACCTCGCCATCCAACGGGACGATAAACGATTGGTATGTGGCGTTAGTGCCTGTGCCGCGGGTAAAACGCCCGCTGTTGGCGGCATTGGCTTGGGCTTGTGTCTCTATCCCGGCAAAGCAAATCAGGCCCAGGGACAAAAGGAGCCCGCTCGCGGAAAGATTGCGGCTTTTCATAGTCGTAGCTGGTTGAGGTTGGCCTACTGAACGTTGGAGCCGTTGGCCGGGCTTTCGATGGTGACCGTCAGAACTCCGCTGGTTGGGGCGAAAGGCCGGGCGTCCTCGTAACTGGGAATACCGTCATTGTCGAAAGCATTCGCCTTTATAGCCCGGAAAAAACCCGTCTCGAAGTCTCCCAGGCCCACAACGAAGTTGGTCTGGCCATTCGTGCCGGTCAGAAACGGCAGCCAGGAGCCGTTCGTCAGCACCATCGCATTGGCATCCATGAACTCGCTCCACCAGATTTCATAGTAAAGGACGTTTGTGGAGGCGTTGGTCACCGTTAGCGTGATTTGATTGCTCGCGGTAAGGACGATGCCCAAGCCCGGAGGGCTACTCTGCCCCCAAATCGACCTGCCCGTGACGAGAACGAGAATTAGAAATATCAAACCCGCGCCCAGTGCCCCGACCTGTCGCCCGAAATGCTGAATCCTTGCCTTCATGTGGTTCCTTTCGCTTTTGATGGTTAACGGCTGTCTTCACATTTCACCGCCTCGGTATCAGACACCGAGAGCAGGCGCTTTGGAAGGACTCGGAAGGACATCCTGGCCATCAGCAGTTCCCCACTGCGTCTCCGGGAGCGACTTTGTAACAGAAGCCGAGGGTTGGCAAGACATTTCTTGATCTTTTTTAAGTGCAGTAATGCGACCAAGCTCCGTTGGTCAATCCTGCTATTACTTTTACATCAAAAGAAAGAAGCCAATACCGCTGAATGTGGTTGGACCGCAGGTTCGCAGCCTGCGGTTGCAAAGGGGCTGGACCCAGGATCGCCTGGCCGTCCGCTTGCAGCTATTGGGTTGGGAGACCAGCCGCGAATCAGTGAACCGGCTGGAAAATCAGACGCGGCGAGTTCCCGATCTGGAGCTGTTCGCCCTGGCGAGGATTCTGGGCGTCAGAACCGATGACCTTTTTCCACGTGATACACGCAAAAGGCTGCGAGAATTCGGCCCGGAGTATCGGGTGAAGCTCTCACGCGGCCAGGTTCCTCCGGGCGCGTAGCTCCTAGCAGCCTTTTTTGCGGGCGATTCTTGCTCCTCAGTAACGGTGATTCGCCGTGAGATCACCACCGCGCCGGCTGCGGATGAAAGTCAAACCGACCAACGAAACACCGGAACTCACCGGGAACGAACCCAATACATGGTCCCATCCAACGCCTTGTACTCCTGCCAGAGAACGCCGTCAGCTCCAAGCCGTGTTCTGCCAGTTGTCGCGCCCTGTCCGTTTCTCATCTGTTCCAAGGCCAAGCCAGATGGCAGCCGAGGCTCTGATTGCGATTGAACGCCCCCTTGCGGCCTGTCTTTGAAAAATGGAGTGCTGAACATGGGGGTTGCTGGGGTGGTGTTGATGGTCTTCATGTAATTAAGCATAACCGCGTTCTGTTGCTGCTGATACACCATCATCTGTCTCCGGCGAGCTTCCTCCTGCTGAGCCTTCAGGTTGTAGTATTCTCCCCCGCTGAGATTTCCCGATTGATAGGCCCTGTCCAAGTTGTCCTGAAAAAGGTCGGCACACCCGCCCGACAAGAGGAAAAGACAGATTGCCAAGACTTTAAGCGTGATTTTCATAGCGTCACACGGTTTAACCCGCGTCAATTAGAAAGCAGGTTTCATGCCGTATGTGTGTACTTCACACACAAAAGGGGTGGCCTTTCGATATGAGTAAAGCGTGCGGAATTCGCACGCGATGAAAAAGACTAGACGGGCACAGCAGAGAAATGTTATCGGCCGTCGGGTCCGGCAAGCCCGATTGAGGTTGAAGCCCCCGGTTAGCCAGGAAGACTTGGCCGGGCGGTTGGCCGCACGGGGGATTCTTTTGGACCGCTCTGCCGTGTCTCGAATTGAGGGGCAAACCCGTTACGTCATGGATTACGAGGCGGCAGCCCTCGCCCGCGCGCTGAAAGTGTCAGTTGGATGGCTGTTCAGTGAGGAGGGTTGACGCCCCTGTCCTTACCGGAGGACCGCGACCAGAAGTCGCTCATCCGGCAGATCGTGCAGGCGCCCGTCAACCCAAGCGGGGGAACGGCGAGGCCCCGATGTTGATCGTAATCATCCGATGAGAATCGGCTCCTCGTTCCAGCGATATGCCTTGCAGATAGCCGCGCGGACGAAAAATGGGCAGGCTCAGAGCATGAGGAGAAAAATTACCACCGCAACCGTTATCGCGAATCCAATCAGGATTCCAATCGCTTCCAAGACATGCTCCCACCACGGCGCTCCCGGCGTAAACCACGGCTTGCGTGTTTCCCGGGGCCGCGGCTGGCGAAACGACTCGGCCGCTTTGCGGGCATTACTAGCTTCAGATAGAATCAACACCAGCATTACGAACAGTAACATGTTCATTCGAGGGGCCTTTGCTGGTAAAGCATTTTGAGAAGCTTGTATTTCTCCGGCGTCACCGCGACTTGCTGTTGTTTGCGTTTAACCTTCAGTTGTGCTTTCTGTTTGGCTCTCGGCCTGGCTGAGTCGTTTTTCATTTTCTCTGAATTGTGCGATTGTTTCCTCCTGCGGACCCAGGCTCTCGCCGATGAGGAAGGAGAGTTGGCCAAGGATGATTTTCAAATCCAACGACTCACGGCATTTGCCGGGCGGTATCTCGCTAATGCTCTCGGCGAGTGACCGGACAATGCCGTGCGGGTTGCAAGCGCCGGAATAGCACGCTTGCGCGAGGCAGTGCAGATTGGGTGTTTTCATTTTTCGAAGATGCTTCCGGTCGCCAGGTCCACAAAGCCGATGTGGACATAACGCCAGTTTAATTCGCGCTCGGTGTCGGGCATCCGAGCCGGCGCATCCTTGAAAGTATTCTGCGGCCCGACCGCAAGAAATTTCAAATGGCCCAGTGCCCAATGCCCAAGCTCGTGGTTCTCATATGCAGCCCAGCGTGTGCCCGGGAAATTAGCACGACTGGACCTCATCTTCGTGAGCACCTCGGGGTCAGGACGCCCGCCAAGAAGGACTCTCGTGTTCATGCCGCCTCCTTCTGCCGCTGCTGTTCGCCATCCCGCACGTAGAGGCCGATACTGACGGCAAACCGATAGGCCGCATCGAGCACGGGGCAAAACGGCTGATTGAGGCGTTCGATAACGTCGAGCAGGTTGCCGCCGCTTATTTGATGCCCATCGCAGCTATCGAATTCCGAATTGTCGTGGAACGAGATGCCGGCCGGGATTGGCTGTTTCACCCCCAAGACGTGCCGGCAACGCGCGGCGTTCAGCACTCCGGTTTTCGAGTCGAATAACGGGACGCCCTCCGGTTCCAGCACGACTTGCTTCACCGCCCGCGGGTCAATCCAGTTTGCAGGGTCGCTGAAATGCGCCTCGGCAGCACATTTTAAACAAAGGGTAACGCCGCCAATCTGGACTTGATAACGCTCCCAGGTGAAATGGTCCAGCACCACGCGCTGGCAACCCTCGCAAACAAAGAGGTCGGGGTCGTGAGTCGCGGAATGCTCGGAGCAGGTGTGAACAACCCCTTTCGGGGAGTCGCTGAAGATGTCGAACCAGAGCGTTGACTCCTTGGCCCGGCGCTTGCAGCCGTAAATCTCGCACTGCGGTTTGCGTTTGCGAGCAGCTTCATGGCGGAGTTTCCCGGCGTTGGCCGCGGCGTTCGCGTTTAATCGATTGATGTCAGGAAGTGACCACATAATTTTTAGAGAGTTTTGAGAAATGCGGCTAGCTTCCTGGCCTTGTCCACCGAAACTGAGTGCAGGTCGAAATGCACACTGTCGTTTGAGACCTCGATGGAGCCAAACCCAAGCCCGTCGGGCAGGTCCACAAAGGGATGTAGAGGGCTGTGCGATTTGGAGGGGTGCTCGCGGCTTGACTGACCAAGCAGCGTTGCAATTTCCTCCGCCAACATGTTGCAGCGTTTTACATGCTGCTCATGGTTGTCGCGAGCTTCGACACAACGAGCGAGAACAGGACGATACTTGGCAAGAAACCGGCGTTTAATGTCCGCAGCGATTTGTTCAGGGGACTTGTCAGCATCCACGGTGATGCTGGGATACTCGGCCCGAGGGTTCCAAAGGTCCGACGGTGAGAACTGTTTGGACTCCTCGCCCGGCAAGCGCGAGCGAGGCCAACAGCCCGAGACAACAAACCGGTGCTCCTGGATTCTGTAGTGAACCGTGAAGGCTTCCTCTTTTGGGAAGATGAGCCCGTGCAGCCTCCCGTCCCCGTCCGCCATGGCAACTGCGCCGGGGAACTGGTTTGCGAGCGCCTCGACAGCACGTGTCGCAAATTGTTCAGCATCTTTGTATGATTCAAATTTTCTCATGATAAAGTGCGTTTGCTTTTATGTTCGGAGTTGTTTTTGGATTAAACTTCCAGACCGTCCTCTACGGCATGGGCGAGCAGGTCCTCGACATAACGCGCCTCAACGACGAGTGCGCCGCAGAAATACTGGTGGTCATCCCCCGCCGGGCAGTGGGCGCCCATCCACTCGCGGGCTCTGTCGGTGAGCGCGTAGAACAACCAGACCGTTCCCTGCGGGGAAACTCTCAGGTCGGGAGAAAGCCGTTGGCCCGCGGTTTTTGGTTCTTGCGCTGAGCGTGCAACTTCGGACTCGGCAACGCTCTTCAATTCCATGTGGCCGGGCGAAACGACCGTGACCGCCACGCGCTCGCCAGATTGAAAACCAGCCCTGGTAAGCCATCGGCCTTTCAGCCGAATGCCCGAGACCCGGCTTCCGCGAAACGGGTCGCCCAGGTTGTCGATTTTAAGGGTGCGGCTCGCCTTGAAGGGCGAGCGGGAGGAGGGACCGGCCAGTTGCCGGTCCGCGATTTTTACTTCGTTCATCGTGTGTCTTTCAACACACCGGGGACGCGGTACAAAAAACTACCGCCCATACGGGGCGGTTTCTTTGCCGCTGGAGAATTCTTTGGGGGCTCATCGCCCACCACATCCGACAGCGTCCACTCAGACGCTATCGTGACCACCGTGCCTCTCCGGGGCCGGTTGGTAAGACTGCCGCTACGGGCAATCTGTTCCCGATGTCACGAGCAATATAAACTACCTGGGAAAAGAGTACAAGTCGAAAAAACACCGGACCTGCTTGTCCTTAGAAATACTGACACGTTGCTGCTAAGAAGCAGATGCTTTAATCCAAGCATGTCCTATATCAAGGAGTTCGAAGCGGATCTTGTGAAGAAGTTCGAGAGCGGCGAGGACTGGGCGGCCCTGGCGAAGTGGGTCTCTGACAAAGTTCTGGAGAGCTACAAGAACGGCGTCGCCGCCGGTCGCAAGCGCAAAAGTGCCAGCGGGTCGTCAGCACCAATACGCGCGTGGCCAGCCGGGACCCCGATTGCGCTCAGCGGCTCATCACGCTCCAGAAGCCCTCGCGCTGTAGTGTGAAACGATCCGGTCTCGACAACCATGGTTCCGCGGGATACGATTCCAAGTATGCAACCTCATGACTACGCACTCATCACTATTTCTTCATTCGTTGCTCTCGGGATCATCGTGTGGTTCGTGCGAAAAAGAGTGACCAAGGTTCAAGCCGGCAAGGGTGGTTTTAGCGTTCAGGCGCAGCAACCGGGGCCGGCGCCTGGTGCTGAAGGCCAAGGCATAAAGGCAAAAGGTAGCGTCTCAATCCTCAGCGCCCAGGGTCAGGGTGGTGCCCGAGGACAGGATATCGAAGCGGGTGGAAACGTAAGTATCACCCATGAACCTGCGCTTAACGAACGAGGTGATAACCCAAAATCGACCCCCACCGGGACATAAGCGCTAACCCGGCGGGAAGTGTCGCAGCGCACGGAATCGACGCGGGTGGTCCGGTGATCATTGCTGGGACGGGAGCCAGTGTGATCGTGAACACAATGCGCCCCGAAGCCGAGCCACACACGGTGAGCAGAGAAGCCCCTGTCGGTTTCTTAAGATCCATCCTACGGCCTTCCGGCCAGTTGCGTCGCCAGCGCTCTGACACAAAGCGTATTCGTGTCGTACTGGTCGATGACCATCCAATTGTTCGCGCCGGCATTCGGGCGGAACTGGAAAAGTCTCCCTCGGTTGATGTGGTCGTGAGGCCAACGATGGTCGCGAGGGCCCTTGAACTCGTCAAAACTCACGAGATTGATGTAGTGCTCATGGATATTTCCATGCGCGGTCTCAATGGCATCGAGGCCACTGCACGCATAACCAAAGAATTTCCGAAGGTGCGGGTCATCATACTTTCCAGGCACGAGGGAGAGGAGTATTTCTGGGGCGCGCTTAGGGCCGGGGCGTCCGGCTACCTGCTCAAGAAAGCCGTTACCACGGAGTTATTCACTGCGGTGGAGCGGGTCGCCGGAGGGGAAGTTTACCTGGCGCGCGAAATTTCCAATCGCCTGGTCAAACAACTGCCCATCCAAATTGCCAACAAGAAAAGCCCACTGGATTTACTGACCGTCCGTCAGCGAGAAATCCTGCAACTGATGGCGGAAGGCCAAACCGACAAAGACATCGCCCTGATTTTGAAGGTCAGCCCCAAAACGGTCGCGTTCCACCGCGCCAAGCTGATGGAGCGCCTGAACATTTACGACATCCCTGGACTGGTACGCTTCGCGCTTCAGTCGGGCCTGATTTCAGAAGAATGAAGTCTTGGAGTTGGCGGCGTCTCGCATTCCCTCCAAACCTCTTCCTGCAACCGAATCGCGATTTAGAAAGTAGCTGCTCTGACCAATTAATCCGCCGAATTTAGAGACGGCAACTTCGAAACAGCGTCCTTCAAAACTGCAAGTTCGTGATGCGTATAACCACGATGGACCGATTCGCTGGAATGGCCGGTGAGTTTCATTCGCAACTCCGGGGCCACTCCGGCATTCGCCAAGGCCGAGGTGAAGCTGTGACGCAGGGCGTGGAAGGTCCGTCGCGAGATTTTGCGGTCGCCGCCGCCTTGGACGGTCTGCAAGTCGATGCCGGCCTTGCGGACTATCCCTTTGAAACTCTCGCTCAGGCCATGGCGCCCGCCTGGCCCTTTGTCCGCCATGCCCGGCATAACGAAGATCTCCGGCTTGTCCGTTGACGCTAACTTCTCCAAGTGGGTTTGAAGCTCTGGATGGAGCGGAATGGTGACTGCCTTCCCGGTCTTGCGCTGAATGTAAGTAAGCGTGCCTTGGGTTAAATCCACGTCTTTCCACGCCAGACGGCAGCAATCGGAGAGCCGCGCGCCGGTAAAGTAGCCCAGGAGGATGAGCGCCTTCCACTCCCCTTTCGCTGAATCCACTAGCATTTTGACCTCCGCCGGGGTGAACGTGCCACGTTCGACCGAATCTTTGTCCGGGAGGTCAACCGCCTCGGCCGGGTTTGTGGTAATCAAGCCTTCTCGGCGCGCCTTGTTAAAAGCGGTCCTGAGAATTTTCCCATCCATGTTTATGGTGGTCGGGGAACACCCTGCCCTTTTGCGTTTCGCCAGGAACCCCTCAATGTCACGCGCCACAATGACCGATAGCGGTCTTCTTGCGCGATTCCCGAGGTGCTTAACGAACTCATCGACAATCTGTTTGTAGCGAACGGCGGTGGAGGCCGCCTTGTGGGCTTCCTTCGTAGCAATCCAGTCTTTCAGCCAATCTGCCGTGATGGGATTGCGAAGCGCGTCGCCAGTCCCGGCGCGTTCCATGATGTCATTGACGATTTTCCTGGCTTGGGCCTCGACAAAGGAGCCGGCGCCGCTCAGCTTATCGGCGCGCTCATAATCCAGGGCATCGGCCAGAGCCTTGGTTCGGTCAGTTTGTTTGGTTGACCTCCAGATTTGTTTGCCGTGAGCATCGCGCCAGACCGCGCACCAGTATTTCGAGCCATTGCGCTTCAAAACAGTAGCCATACATGCTAACATACTGCTAACGTGTAAGGCTGTCAATGCCGTCTACAACATTCATATTTCAACTGAAAAGCGCATATTGTGATTCCGGAATCGAAATGATGGTTCGATTCCCTTCACCCGCTCCATCCTTCACCGGCCGGTTCATTTCACCATAACACGCGTGCGGGCAACACTTTGCCTGCGGAGCGACGGATCAACCTCCAGACCCCTCATCACCCAAAAGGGTTCTGTATGACGATTGTATGACAAAATTCTACCTTCGGGGTCGAAAAATTCAGTTCTGGGAGGAAGACATGAAAGCCAATTGTGCCTTCCCCGAAACGGTCGAACACAAGTCGTGTACGGCCACCATTTACCACCAGCAACACAGAAGCGGCGTGCGTTTTGAAGTTCGCTACTACGACGTCGACGGCTCGATGCAACGGCTCACCTTTCCACCTACTCCTCCGCAAAGAAGTTCGCGGAAACGGCGGTGAAGCTCGCGGCCAACCGGGAGCACTTCGTTACGCTCCGCGGTCGTGACGCTTTCGAATACCAGGGGGCCTCGAGACCCTGACCGCCTTTGGGCCCGTCAATTTCGCAGGCGGCGACGCTGATCGCAGGGCATCATCGCCAGGCTGGCCGGCCAGGGAACGCTGCCGGAGGCGGTTAAATATTTCCTGGAGAACCGGCCGCAGCACTCGCCATCGAAGCCATTGGTGGTGTTGACGATTTGGTTGCCAAGATCCCGGTGGATAAAGGGCACTCCATTGATGTTGCTCGGAGGGTTGGTGTTGTTGCCGAAATCAATACAGAACAAATAGGTGTTCGTGGCGCTGATCCCGGTGGCCGCATCTGTGCCGGTCGCCGGAAGATTCACCACGGTGATCGTGCCGGCGACACTCGACGCGGCGGTGAGCAGCGCTGCCAGCGTGAGCACCGCCAACCTCCGCTTCAAGGATTGGGTAGGATGTGATCGGACGTCACTAAGGATTTGACGGCGTTTCGTTGAACCGGTAAGCGCCAGCGCCCACAAGACATTTAACGGAGGAATCCTCTTCCTGGACCGCGAGCACCCCCGGATCCGGCGGGACATCCGATCTTGCAGGCCACAACCGCTTGCCGGATTCCGTGATGGTGAGATTTCCGTTGGCAAGTTTGGGAAGATAAATGGAGGCTTGCGTATTAGCTGGAACGTCAACCGAAAGAGACAATTGGCCATTGGCGCTTTTCTCCCAACGGGTCGTGATGAGGCCCTTCACCGTGGGAACCGTGCCTTCGGCAAAAGTCAGGCCATCCGTTTCCGGCCGGACATCGAAGGTGGCAAATCCGCCGCTCGTGGGCTGGATGCCGGAGATGTATTTGAGAAAAATATAGGCCGGATAAGAAGTCCAGGCGTGGTTCGGTTGATAGCCGCGGACAAGTTGGAAACCCTCCCAACAGGCTTTGTCCGAGTCCAGCATGGGACGATAGCGGGCCAAGTCGCGCACTGCGAACGCCCCGCCGCCGGCATTGAACAATCCGCTGTAAAATGCGTCGCCGCCGTAGCCGCCAATGTCTGGTTTTCCCGCCTGTTCAATTGTGGCCAGAATTTTGGACTTGTCCTCCGCCGGCTCAATGCCGAAGCGCAGCGCCCAAGCTGAAGCGAGCGGATACATTCCATTCGTGTCAGTTCGCGCCAGATAGTATTTACCTTTGAACAAATGAGCATTGATACCGGCTTTGACTTCCTCTGCCTGCCATGAATAGTCTTGGCTTTGATTCGTTTGTCCCAACACGGAAAACACACAGGAGGCGATGCGCAGGTTTTCATAGTATTGGCACGCGGTGGCGACGTTGTAACCACCGTCGGGCATTTTGCCGCCGGCATAGTCGGAAATCCGCCAACCGGGAGGATTGAGCAACCTGGTGGTTGGATCCTGGAAAGGTTTAAGCCATTCCATAAAGCGCGTCAGGCGCGGCTCCATCTCGCGGAGGATCGTCCTGTCACCCGAAAATAGATACTGCTGCCAGAGCAACATTGGCCAATACATCGCCCATTCGGGAATCAGGCGGAGTTGCTGGCCTGGAGCTGGAAGTTCCGCACGCCGGTGTCCCGGGCTGCAGGCGGAAAAACATCCGCTGGGAAGCTGTTCTGCCGCATAATCACGCACGGTCTTGTCAATCATCGTCGTGTCGCGGTGATTGTAGAGCAGAACGTTGCCAATGTTCCAACTGTCGGCCAGCCACGACGCTTGTTCGCGATTGGCATCCACGCTGATAATGCCTTGCTGAATGTTCTGCCGAGCCGAACGCTCGCACAGCTCGTAAATGTCATTGAGCAAATCGTTGGAACAATGAAAACGCCCCGCCACGTCGGCGTCGCAATAAGCCCACATCCCGCGCACGGCGGAAGCTTTCAATTTCCCTGCGTAGCCGGTGATCTGAAGCACTTGGAACGACGTGTGCCGTCCGAAGTCCGCATGCCAAGTTTCCGTGCCGCCGTGGCAGATATATTCGTCCCAGCCGGCGGGGCTTCGTCCGTTCCTCATTTGAAAGTATGCGACGCGAACTTTGTCTCCCGAATGATTTTCGCGCATGGTGAGTTTGGGCCAGCCGTCAATACAGCGTCCGAAATCCACCAGCCAGGCGCCGTTGGTTTGGGTGATGCTGACGGGTTTGAGTTCAGCTTGTTCCCGTTCCACCGGCGCCATTTGCGCGAATCGATGATAATCAGACCGGTCCACCACCGTAGCGGAGGCCCAACCTGAATCGTCAAATCCGGTGGTATGCCAACCCACGGGCTCTAAACGCGAATCAAACTGAATTGCCCGGTTCCACGGGCTGCGGTAGGAGTTAGTTCCAGTGTCCTCGATAAAGGCGGTGCGAGCCAGGACCTTCCAGGATTCATCGGTTCGTATCTTCGAAGACGTCCCATCCGGATAGGTCAGCCGCACTTCCAATAAAAAGGCTGGCTGAGCATCGATACCCGCATTATACCAATGGTCCCGCCAATGTCCGAGGGCGGAAAATACGTTTGTGCCGGTGGTAAGAATTTTGGTAACGTCATAGGCATTGTATTGCCCGTAAAGGTAAGGATCACATCGCGCCGGGCCATGGCCTAGAAGCTGTCCGTTGCAATAGAGAAGGTAATCGTTGTGCGCCGTCACGTAGGCCTTGGCCAGCCCAGGTTTGTTCGTCACCACGAACGTCTTTCGGAAATAGGCGAAATTATTCGCGTTGGTGGTCTCATCCCAAATGTGCTTTGCCTCCCATTCGTCTTGCGCCAATCCGGTGTCAAAGTAGTTCGAGGCAGTGTAATCACTAGCCTTGCCAGTTTGATCCCAAACCCGCACTTTCCACCAGAACCGTGAGGCAGCCGGCAACGGCCGGCCGCAATACTCCACCGAAGCCGACCTGTCCGAATCCACTTTGCCGCTGTCCCACCAGTCGCCCGCTCCAGCCGCTAAATGCTCGGAGTTTGAAGAAACCAGGATTTGATATGCGGCCTGTCTATGTCCGCGTGCAGTATCCACCGACCTCCACGTGAACCTCGTCGTAGCCCGGTCAATCGCCAGCGGGTTGCTCACGCCATTTACGAGCAATCCCACAGGAGCGGATGGCTGGCCGGATGCCTCGGGAGCGCTCGAAATCGCGAGCAGCGCAAGGGCAAACTGCAACGCGACGACAGATATTTTCATAAGTGGAAAATCACGGCACTTTGCTGAACCGGTAAGCGCCCGCGCCAGCCAGACATTTGATCGAGGCAGCTTCTTCCGAGACGGCGAGCACTCCGGGGTCTTCAACTTCCGATTTTGCCGGCCAGAGAGGTTTTCCGGATTCGGTGATGGTGAAATTCCCCTTTGAAGGTTTGGGGATGTAGATAGAGGCGCAGGTGTTGGGCGGAACGTTGACCCAGAGAGCAAACCGTCCGTCGGCGCTTTGCTCCCACCGGGTCGTGATGAGGCCCTTCACCGTGGGAACCGTGCCCTCGGCAAAAGTCAGGCCGCCCGTTTCCGGCCGGACATCGAAGGTGGCAAATCCACCGCTCGTGGGCTGGATGCCGGAGATGTATTTCAGGAACAGATACCCGGGATAGGCAGTCCAGGCGTGGTTCACTTCATCATTGCCGAGGTGGAAAGTTTCCCAATTGGCTTTGTTGCCCTCGAGCATGGGACGATAGCGGGCCAAATCGCGGACGACAAAATCGCCGCCGCCCGCATTGAGCACGCCGCTGTAAAAGGCATCGCCACCGTAACCGCCGATATTTGGTGTCCCCGGAGCCAGGATCGTGGCGAGGACTTTGGCCCGAGCTGCCGGTGGCAGCAGGTCAAAGCGCAACGCCCACGCGGAGGCGAGCGGAAACATTTCCTTTCGGTCCGTGCGGGCGAGATAGTATTCGCCGTTGAACAGGTGGGCATTGATGCCGGCTTTGACGGCCTCCGCCTGGCGGGCATAGGCATCGCCTTGGTTCGTCTGGCCCAAGACTGAATACACCTGCGAGGCAATGCGGAGGTTTTCATAATACTGGCAAGCGGTGGCGATGTTGTAACCGCCGTTGGGCAGGTTGCCGCCCGCATAATCGGAAATCCGCCACAAGGGAGGATTCAGCAGCCGGGTGGCAGGGTCTTGATAAGATCTAAGCCAATCCAGGAAATGCGTCAGCCGCGGGGCCATTTCGCGCAGCAGCGTCCGGTCGCCCGAAAAGAGGTATTGTTCCCACAGCAGCATCGGCCAATACATCGACCACTCAGGGATGCGGGCGGACCGCTGCGCCGGGCAACAGGCCGGAAAGTCGCCGTTGGGAAGCTGGGCCCGCCCGTAGTCCCGCACCACCTTGTCGATCATCATGGTATCCCGGTGATTATAAAGCAGGACGTTGCCGATGTTCCAACTGTCGGCCGTCCAGGGCGACTGTTCCCGATTGGCGTCCACGCTGATGATGGCCTGCTGCACGTTTTGCCGGGCGGACCGCTCGCACATTTCGTAAATGTCATTGAGCAAAGGGCTCGAGCAACGGAAACCTCCGGCCACATCGGCATCGCAATAAGCCCAAATCGCGCGCACGTCGGAAGCTTTCAACTTCCCCCCGTAGCCGATGATCTTAAGCTCTTGGAAGGAAGCGTGGCGTCCGAAGTCGGACTTCCAGGTTTCCGGACCGCCGTGGCAGGTATATTGGTCCCAGCCAGCGGGCTTTCGCTCGCCGGACATCTGAAAGTATTCCACCCGCACAAGGTCTCCTGGACGATTCGCGTGCAGGGTCAGTTTGGGCCAACCGTCGAGGCACCACCCGAAATCCACCAGCCAGGCGCCATTGGTGAAGGTGACACTCACCGGCTTGAGCTCCGCATGTTCGGTTTCAGCCGGCGCCATCTGCGCAAACAAATGGTAACCGGCCCGAGCCACGACGGTGGCCGAGGCCCAACCGGAATCGTCGAAGCCGGCCTTCCGCCAATCGACAGGTTCCCCGCGCGAATCGAATTGAATGGCGGCGCGGTTGCTCGCCCCGCCGTTGCCCCAGTCGGGTTCGACGAATTCGGGTGGTTGAGCACTTGTTTCTTCCGGTATGGTCCACATGTTCGGGGGATTCGTCCGGTGCTTGGGCGGCACGGGGGGAGCGCCGTCGGGTCCCGGTTTCCTCACGATGATGGGGAAATAGGCCGCGTTGCTCTCGATAAAGGCGGTGTCGGCCAGCACTTTCCACGACTCATCCGTGGCGAGCCTGAAAGGCGACACATCGGAATAATCCAGCCGCGCTTCCAGCCGAAAGGCAGGTCTGGCGTCGATGCCCGAATCGTTCCAGGTCCCCTGCCAATGGCCCATGGCCGCGAACACGTTTGAACCCGGTTTCACCAGTCCGGTAATGTCGTAGGCGTTATACTGGCCGTTATGATAGGGATCGCACCGAGCTGGGCCGCGGCCCAGGATTTGTCCGTTGAAGAACAGCAGGTAATCGTTGTGCGCGGTGACATAGACCTTGGCAAGGTCCGGCTTGCGTGGGACCGCAAAGGTCTTCCGGAAATAAGCAAAATTGTTCACATTGGTCGTTCCATCCCAGATGTAACGCGCCGTCCAGTCAGGTTGCGACAAGCCAGTATCAAAAGAAGCCGGAGCGCTGAAAGGGCTGGGTTTGCCGATTTGATCCCAGGTGCGAACTTTCCACCAGAACCGCGTGGCGGGCGGCAAGGGCTTGCCCGCGTACTCAACTGAGGCGGATTCGGTCGAATCCACTTTTCGGCTGTCCCACCAATCGCTGGTGCCTGCGGCTAGACGCTCGATGTTTGAGGCCACCAGAATCTGATACGCAGTTTGGGTGGCCCCTCGGCTGGTCTCCGCCGACCTCCAGGTGAAGCGGGTGGCGTCCCGGTCGATCGCCAGCGGGTCGCTCACGCCATTGACGAGCAGGCCCTCGGGCGGCGCAGGTTTGGCCGGAGCCTGGAATGCCAGGGCGGTGGCGAGTAAGAGGGAGGAAGTTAGATGCCGCATCATGGTTTATTTGGTTCGGGAGAAGATGCCGGAGCCAACTGAAACCTTTGGGGCGATGCGTTACTCTGGGAATACTTGAACCTGATTTGACCCGTCTTGTCCGCCTTCAACGCATCATATACTTGGCCGTTGAGCTTCAATTGGTAAATGATTTTAGGTTGTAGATGTTTCACAATGTGAAGCGTGCTGCCTTTGGCTGCTGGCGATATTTCCGTCCACTGGCGGGATGCGTCCGGTGCGTCGGGCCAGCTTTCAATCTGAGCTATTAATGGCTGGCCGTTTGGCCGTGAGACGGACATGGCCCAGTCATCGTTCGTGCCCGGGAAGTATTCCAGACCACTGCTCGTGGCGTTGACGCCAAAAGGATGTGAATCGCGGAAGGTGCAGGCGCGTTCGGTGACGGCGCAACCCTCAGTGTCCAAACCAACGAGATAAAGCCGTCCGCGCAATTCATATCGAAGTTTGGTGCCGTTGAGTTCGCTGGCCAGGTGCGGCTCGAGGTAAAGGCGGTTGGGTTTAGGCTGAACGCCGTAAATATCGCGATACAGGCCCACGATGGCCATGCAGTTTCCGGCCAGAATGTCATCCCCCGCGCCAGCTTGCGAGCGTCTCAGATAACGCTGAAACGACAAACCATCCTCGCCATAGCGAGTCAGAACCTTTTTGACATATTTAAGAGCCAGGACAGGATCGTAAGCGGCGTAGGCGCGCACACCCAGTTCATTCCATGACAAAAACAGGTCGCCATTTTCATAGCGTGGAAACGGAAAGTTGCTGCCGGCGCCTTCCTCACGTTGATACGGGAAAAAACTCAGCGGCCAGGAAAACAGGCCCTCCTTTTGCATCTCCTGTTCCATGCGGTCGAGAATGGTTTTCCGCCGGGAGTCGTCGTCACAAATGCCGTAAGCGATGGCGGCGAAATTCACCGGTGTAACCAGGTTGTCGCCATGGATGGCGCCATCCTTCTCGCGCCAGTAGGCATACGACTGATTCGTGGGATTCCAGAAGCCGCCGTCGGCAACCGGTCGGTTAAAGCTGGCTTTCAAACGCGCCGCAAATGCGCGATAAACCGCTGCCTGGGTCGGATCGTTGAGCGTATCTTCGGCCTCCGCCCAGAGCCCCAATGCAGCGTAAAGCTCGGCATTGACCAGGGCATTTTGGTAGGAAGCCCAGATGATATCAATCCAGTCACTGCTCTTTTGTTGTTGAATTGAATCGTTCATCATGGCCACCAGGCCGCTGTTTGAAACCTCCCGACGCATCAGGAAACTCAAGGCCTTTTCGCAGGCGGATTTCTGTCCCGCGAGCCATCGGCGGTCGCCGGTGAGATTGAACTGCTCGGCCACGTTGATGACGTAATCCGGCTGGGAATCCAGCAGCCAACCCCACTGGGCTTCATAAAAGCCCAGCGTGTCGAACGTGCCCGGCATCGCGTCCCCGGAGGTATAGGTCCAGCGGGATTTGACCCGCCCATCGGCGCCGATGGCGTGGTCGCGCTCGTAATCCAGGCATTTGGAGAAATTGGCAATGTAATCATTTTGGCCCAGCGCCAACCCGATTTCCGCGAAGAACGGCTCATGCAGGCAGATATAGCCCGAGCGCCAACCGTTGCCGCCCGTCAGCCGTTCGTCGATCACGCCATATCTGGCCACGGTGTTCAGCAAATCACGGATCCGACTGCCGTCCAGCCCGGGAAAAGTGCCCCGGTCGTAGGCGCTGGCGTAATCCAGCGCTTTTAGCCCAAATTCGACGCTGACCTCGGAAGGCTTGACGGGGAACGGCGACCAGAGGTCCTGCCGCTCCCTCAAGAACCGTCTGAGGTTCTGTTTGGGTTTAAGCTCCTCGCCGCTGACCGCGTAGTTAAAGGAGAACACTCCGTTTCTCTGGCGGGAAAAGCGACCGGCTCCGAACTGGTTGCCTGGCAAGTGCGGGGAAACCCGCAAACAGTCGCCCGCTTGCGAATTCCAGAACGTCACTTCTCCAAAGTGCGCGCCGTATGTCGCGTTGGTTTTGTCCAGATACTTGTTCCAGATTACACCCCCATTATCCAACAGGCCTCCGGTCCAGGTGGCCATGCTGCGGAAATCCCATTCTGGGAACGCCGCGTCTTCTAAAATCGCATCCGCTGGATATTTCCGCGTGATTCGCCACACAATCTGATCCGGCTTGACGGCAAACCGCCAGGTTTCATGGATCTCAGCACCCCGTTGGCCAAACGCAATTCCGCTCACGGTCAGCGTGTCTTTGCTCACCGCAACACTGGGCGTGGCAATATTTTTAGAGGTGAACCACTGGCCACCCGCGCGGATGCCGGTGCTGACGCCAGAATCACCGGCCACCTCACGTCCGCGCACGATGACTTGATCCAGGACACAACGCCCATCGTAATTCAATCTGAGCACAAGCTGGCCCTGCCAGTCGCTCAAGGTGATCAGCTTCCGTTCCGCGTCCTGGTGAATGCGTTCCTGGCCCAAGGCCGGGTAGGCGGGCCAACCGACCAAGCCAAGCACTAAAACCAGAAAAACAGGCAGGCGGGCTTGCAGACCCTGCTTGGAGGCTTTGAGCAAATCCCTCCCGCACCGGAGACAGACGTAAGCCGGTCTAATTCGCCTTTTGGTGCAGGCGGTATTGGTTGTCACGATCCGGGCTTGGAATTGGAATTTGCCAGCATTTCAGTGAACTGGTAAGCGCCCGCGCTTACCAGACATTTGATGGAAGAATCCTCTTCCGTGACGGCAATCACACCGCGGGCTTTCGCTTGTGACGTTGCCGGCCAAAGAAGGTTTCCAGATTCCGTGATAGTGAAACTTCCTTTGGAGAGTTTGGGAATGTAAACTGCAGCGCGGGTGTTGGGTGGAACGTTGATTGAAAGAGAAAATTGGCCGTTGTCTGCTTTCTCCCAGCGGGTGGTGATGGGGCCCTTCACGGTGGGAACCGCACCCTCCGCAAACACCAGCCCGCCCGTTTCGGGCCGGACATCAAAGGTGGCGAATCCGCCGCTGGTGGGCTGGATGCCGCAGATGTATCTCTGGAAGAGATACCCCGGATAGGCGGTCCAGGCGTGGTTCGCTTCCGCACCGCCAAAGCTTTCCCAATTGGCTTTGTTGCCCTCCAGCATCGGACGATAGCGGGCCAGATCGCCCACGGCAAAAGCAACGCCGCCCGCGTTCAACAGTCCGCTGTAGAACGCGTCGCCGCCGTAACCACCAATGTTCGGTTTGCCCGGTTTTTCAATGGCGTCAAGGATTTTGGATTTGTCTGTCGCCGGCTCAATGTCAAAACGCAATGCCCATGCCGAGGCAAGTGGAAACATTTCCTTCCGGTCTGTCCGCGCAAGGTAAAATTCACCATTGAACAAATTTGAATTAATGCCGCCTTTGACCTCCTCCGCCTGCCGCAAATACTCGGCGCTCTGATTTGTTTCGCCCATGGCTGAAAATACGCCAGAGGCGATGCGCAGGTTTTCATAATACTGACAAGCCGTGGCGATGTTGTAACCGCCGTTGGGCAGGTTGCCGCCGGCATACTCGGAGATTCGCCATCCGGGAGGATCAAGCAGTTGGTTGGTCGGGTTCTGATACGGCTTAATCCAATCCAGAAAATGCGTCAGGCGCGGCGCCATTTCGCGCAAAAGCGTCTCATCGCCTGAAAAGAGGTATTGCTGCCACAGCAACATCGGCCAATACATGGACCATTCCGGAATGCGGTGAGCCCGCTGCGCCGGGGAGCAGGCGGGAAAATCCCCATTGGTAAGCTGTGCCGCGGCATAATCCCGCACCACCTTGTCAATCATCATCGTGTCGCGGTGATTGTAGAGCAGGACGTTGCCGATGTTCCAACTGTCCGCCGTCCACGACGATTGCTCGCGGTCGGCATCCACGCTGATGATAGCCTGCTGGATGTTCTGCCGCGCCGAACGCTCGCACATTTCGTAAATCGAATTGGGCAAATCGCTCGAACAATGAAACCGGCCGGCCACATCGGCGTCGCAGTAAGCCCAAATACCGCGCACATCGGAGGCTTTTAATTCTCCAGCGTAGCCGGTGATTTTCATCACTTGGAACGATGTGTGGCGCCCGAAGTCAGCGTCCCAGGTTTCCGTGCCGCCGTGACAGGTATATTCGTCCCAACCCGCGGGTTTTCGTCCACCCGTCATCTGAAAGTATTCAATGCGAACCTTGTCTCCCGAATGATTGCCACGCATCGTAAGTTTAGGCCAGCCGTCAATGCACCGTCCGAAGTCCACCAACCATGCGCCGTTCGTTGGGGTAATGCCGACCGGTTTGACTTCAGTTTGTTCACGTTCCATCGGCGCCATCTGCGCGAACAAATGGTAAAGGGACCGATCCACCACGGTGGCCGACGTCCAACCGGAATCGTCAAAACCAGCGGTTTGCCAGCCGACCGGTTCCCGGCGCGAATCGAATTGAATGGCCGCGCGAGCACCACCACCTTCACCGGTATTGGTTTCAACAAATGCTGGCGGAAGATGGGCCGCCTCCTCCGGTATTGTCCACCGATACGGTTGACTCGCTGGAGCCATCTGTATGCGCATGGCTGGAAAATAGGTCGCGTTGGTTTCGATGAACGCGGTATGGGCCAGAACCTTCCAGGATTCATCAGTGCCAATCGTTGTTGACGAACCGTCGGGATAGTCAAGCCGCGCCTCCAGCAAAAAGGCCGGTCTGGCATTTACGCCGGCATTGTTCCACGTGCCCACCCAATGCCCGATGGCCGCGAACGCGTTGGTGCCGGTTTTTAGGAGTTTGGTAACATCGTAGGCATTGTATTGCCCGTGATGATAGGGATCACATCGGGCCGGTCCCCGGCCCAAAAGCCGCCCATTCAAATAAAGGACATAATCGTTGTGCGCGGTGATATACACCTTGGCTAAAGCCGGCTTGGTGGTGAGGGAAAAAGTCTTTCGGAAATAGGCGAAGTTGTTCAGGTTGGTGGTTTCATCCCAAACGTAATGCGCCGTCCACTCGTTTTGAGCCAAGCCGGTGTCGAAATAAGCTGGGGTGCTGTAGCGGCTTGGCTTGCCGGTCTGGTCCCATACCCGCACTGTCCACCAAACCCGCGTGGCTGAAGGCAACACCTTGCCGGCGTATTCAACCGAAGCCGACCTGGCCGAATCCACTTTTCCGCTGTCCCACCGGTCTCCGGTTCGCGTCGCCAGGCGCTCAGGGCTGGAGGCCACAAGGATCTGATACGCCATTTGCCTCTCTCCTCGGCTGCTATCGGCCGACCTCCAGGTGAAGCGCGCCACTTCCCGGTCAATCGCGAGTGGGTTGCTCACGCCGTTGACCAGCAGCCCCACGGGAGCCGACGCTTGGCCGGCAACACAAAGGGCGGCCGAGGCCACAAGGAGCGCGAGAGCAGACTGTATTTTGACTCCCTCAGCGCGCAACGCCCCCGCCGCATAAAATCTTGGCTCAATTCCCAAGCGGGGAGGTGCAGGCCTGGACGCGGGCCAGATCATCGGAACTGTCGGCTGGCTGATAGTATCCCGTAAAGGTGAGCACGGCTGTTCCGTGCCATTTCCAACGCTCGGCGTGGCCGTCGGCAAAGGACCAGGTGGTGCCCTTGCTGTGGCGGCTGCCGGGCAGATTCCACCATCTGTTTTGCCCCGAACCGATCGGGTCAATGGCAAAGTCGCCGTCATCCACGCTGTATTCGTTCTCATCCACAAAGACAATCATTTGATTAACCTGCGGATTGGGTGGCCGGATTTGGCTGTATTTACGCACGCTGCGAGCACCAGTGAGCAGCACCGCGGTTCCCGTCGGATCAGCGGCCGTGAACCCTCCCAGCGGATAGTTGATGGAGACGGTCCGTGCCTGGGGCCCCTGCGTTGGCACAAAGGTTGTCGGCGGGTTCGCCGGGTAGGTGAGCTGCCTCGTATTCGCCGGGCACGCATAAATGGAAACCGATGTGTTGTAGGGATAGAGAACTCCATTGGGGATCCAAGGCACCGCCGGGTCAGATTGCGCCCCGCCCTGAATCCACGAGTTGGGCAACCCGTTGCCGCCGGGCCCGGGTATCGGCGCCGCTCCGTTAAGCGGCAGAAGATCGTTGTTGTCGTTAACATACATGTGCCAGCACAGTTGCAACTGCTTCATGTTACTGAGGCATTGAGTGGTCCTGGCTTTGTCCTTGGCCCTGGCCAGCGCCGGCAACAGCATCGCGGCCAAAATCGCAATAATGGCAATGACCACCAGCAACTCGATCAACGTAAAACCCGCCCGCCTGCCTGCGCCCGCTCCCACCAATTGCTTTGGCCCGGCGGGCCTGTTTATCTCGATATCCAACTTTGGCGTCATATCAGTAATAATCGTTCTCATGGTTCGGCTGTCTATTTTGCCTGCGCCGAAGAACGTGGGCGGCTGCGCCAAGAGCGGCACAGCCGCTACGTAAGCCAACGCATTCCATCTGCCATTTCTTCATTTTGCCCCGTCGGCCAGTGCCCGCCTTCAGTTATGGTTGTTGAAAGAATAAGCGGTAAAAGACATTGCTCTGGTTCGCACCCGGCGGGATCGTGATCTGGTTGGTCAGGGCCGAACCGCTCACGGGGAACCACGCGCCGGTCGCCTGCAGCCCCACTGAGTTGCTCTGCAACTGCCAGCCCGTGTGGTCCGCCGGCCAGGAGAGCGTCATTTGATGGTTCGAGGACGACACCACAATGTTTGTCCGGCTGGGATTAAACAATACAAAATGGTGCTGCGCGCTAAGGTAACTAGCCAAGCTTGCAGCGTCACCGCTGGACAGGGTCGAGGAGGCGACGATCAGTTCGGCAAGGTCGCCCGCCAGACGATTGAAAAAATCAGACCGCGCGCCGATGTACACCTGCTGTCCCTGATCGAAGTCGTTCGCCTCCTGGAAGCCGCCGCTCAACAAGCCGATTCCCGCGGACCGGCCATTAAGATACTGACTGACCGTATTGCCCGTCTCGGAGGCCGCCACGACGTACGGATAGCCGACAGAAGGCCC